>Ga0209611_10000203_pt1 | contig 76586 bp, 53 predicted proteins | sample S1TSphgellanicum_3_FD_187693 | JGI IMG/M metagenome (GOLD analysis project Ga0209611, IMG submission 187693) | Host-associated microbial communities from peat moss isolated from Minnesota, USA - S1T2_Fc - Sphagnum magellanicum MG (SPAdes) (version 2) | ecosystem: Host-associated > Plants > Peat...
ACCAATAACCCAAGAGAACATGACCACATGATGAATACCCATAGAGTTGAGAAGAACAATGATTGTGAACACCAACAAAGTCGAAGATAACATGACCACGAACACCAACAAAGCCCAGGAAAACAACAATCATGCATACCAACAGAGCCCAAGGAAACCACAACCATGAACATCACTAAAAATGGATGAAAACATGAAAGACATACCATGAGGAGTGAAAATCGCCGTTGCATGTTACGAGACCTGCCATTGCCAAGCCCGCCATTGCCATTACCACAAGTTTGCAAACAACAAAAGGAAAAATAAATCAACTCAAAATTTGCCAACACCAATAAGTGTTGAGGAGATCAACAACCAAGAACACCAATAAAGCCTAGGAGAGCACGACCATGAGTAATGATAGGAATGAGGTTGAATTTACAACCTACCTTCGAAGTTTTTTTTTGAGCTTCGTTTTGAAGTTCTTCCTAAGCTTCCAAGCTTCAACGTTTCACCTTTCATGATCACACAACACAAAAAAAAACCCCTCTCGAGCTTCTTTTTTCTTTTATCAAACATTGTTGCATGACTTCTTTTGAACACAACACAAATATTTTATGAGCTTCAACCTTTAAAATCACTTCAAGTTTAACCTTCTTGAGCTCAACACATAAACTATCCTCAGCTTCTTTGAGCTTGAGAACTTGAAAAAAAAAACTTTGTTTAATCTTGTTCATTAAAGAGAAAACAATAATGAACAAGAAGGAAGTGATTCAAGAAACAACTAGAAGGGCAACCATATTGGTCGAAAGTCAAAACTAGTGGATGCTCAAACCCTAATCCTAAATAAAGAATTGGAATCTGATTTTTGAAGAAAATCCAATCTATTCCAACTTTTTCCCCTGCTTGGAACCAGCCCTCGAGTTGAATTCCGATTTTACATATAGGTCAAACCAACCCCCTCGGTTCCATACCCAACCCTGTTCCTTGTAGATTCTGATTCTGTTAGTTCTAAAACTTGGACCCGATGTCGATTAGGTTATTTAGAACTGGAACTGCCGATTCCTATCACCCCAAACAAGTACCTGTCCAATACTAGTCTTTACCATATCTATTAATTGAAAGTTTTGAATGTGAGGGTGCATTGAGTTATCATTCAAGCTATTTTATTTTATTTTATTTTATTTAGTATTTAATTAAATTAGATGCATGCTTTTGTTTTCATTTGTCCTTGCTTATTATTGTGTGCCTTCCTTTATGATCCTGAAAGGACATATAAAAAGAAAAGTGCAAAATGATTTGTGTTGGATAATGATCAGTTTTAGAACCACAAAATATAATAAAATATTGAAAGAATATTATGATCAATAAGATCTTTTTTTTCTGGGGGTAACGTTCAGAAGAGAAATAAATTTTTAAAAATGTTGCAACTTGCAAATGTTTTTTTTTTTTGGGACATTTCAATGATGAAAAACAACTTGTGGTTTTTTGTTGTGTGTTCACCAACATACTCCCATCATGGAGCGCATGGTAATTTAATCAATTTTCTCCTTTTGTATTTGTAAGAACTTCACAAAACATAATATTCTTCTGAATCTTTTAAGCATCTTACAAATTATTAACATCTTCATAGGCTAGCATAAGGTTTTGCTAGTTCAAAGTCAGTTCATTTTCATCACAAATGACATCCAAAATTTCTTGAAATGCAAGAGTACTAGGTAGAACATTTACTAAAAATATTTAAATTAATTTCTAATCATTATCATATTTTATTTAATATTTCATGTAGTTTAAACTGTCAATGTTTGTTTTATGTGTGATGTTATAATTTAACATCATTCTTATGCTTATCAAATAGTTATTTCACTCATGGGATTCTCAAGTTGGTGAGAAGTTTTTCTAAATGGTAGATACCGGTGAAGGATGAGGGCACTACCAAAACAAGAGGCTCACACAACTCATAAATGCAAATAAGAATTGAAATTTTCACATGGAATTTAGAGTTGGTTAGGTTTCATTGCCATTATGCACATTTAAACAATTTTTGTGTGTGTATTATTCATTTGTTCAAATAGTGCACATAGTTCAAGATAAAATTTATGTAATAAAAATTATGTACAACCAATCAAATGCAAAAAAATTGTTTATCTTTTGTGTAAGTCCACCTTCCTAGCAGAGGAGCATAATTTGGGGTTCAACTTCCCTGAAAGGTCCTTGGATCAGAGTAGCAAACATGGATCAGATGAGAACGCAGTCACCAGTGCTCATCACTGCTTGCGCTTACTCATGGACACTAAAGAGTTGACACTTGCACTCACAATTTGATATAACTAGTCACAAAAAAATTAGAGAACATAAATTTTTTTTTATACTCACAGCCTGCATATGTGGTAAGGGCAGTTGCAAAATCCCGAGGACTATATGCCACTTGGATAGCCAACTCATCAACAAAGCAAAAATGAAAAACATTGTATAATATACACGTGTAGTATACATATGTGTAAAATTTTGACACAATATTCTGATTTACTGGAAAACTGGAAACTGTAGATTTTTTTGATTGGGAGCAAAAAAAGCATTCACATAATTTCTTTTACATAGATGGATTGTTAGCGATTGTTGGACGGTGGCAATACGCTACTGCTTTTGCATCCGATGGTGTGAAAGCAAGCCACTTAAGAGAACAAAAGAAGACGCACAAAGGCATCACGGGGAAGAATATCTTTGGCGCTAAGTTATCTTTTCGTCATCTTTCTCGCAGTTCTGGCGTTTGCTTGGAACCCTAAAAACGCTGCTCCGTCTGACACTTCGTCTTCTCCTTCTTCGTCTGCCGTTGCGAGGATTCATGGCAATCGGTGCGCGCACGTTGGATCGAAATCGGAGTTACGTTAATTCGGAAGGCAGAAACTAAGTTAGAGCGATAAGATTGTAGTTCCGGTTCTCTGAAATTTCGTTTGAGTTTCACTTTTTTTGAGTACCGGAAGCTTGAGGAAAGAGAGAAAAAAGGAAGTCGCAAGCGGTTTGGTGGAGAGAAAAATAAGCGGTTTGGCTTTTTGTTTTTGCGCTGATATGTGGAGAGAATTTCATTCAGAGAGGCGGAGAAAAAGAGAGATATAAAAGTAGACAGGTTCTGTGCTTGCTTTTGCTTGAGTGTTGGAGATTTTGGGAGTTGATTGTGCATTTGGAGAGTTTGTGGATTTCTTTTGTAGAAGGCGAAGACGAAATATCCGGAGATAGTTCGGAAAGTGTATTTCCGATGCCCGGCAGTCTTTATCTGCATCTGCCGTTGTCGCTGGACCTGGGCTGTCTGAGTGCTTCTTCCTCGGAAGCCCAGTCCAGGAAGCGAGGGTTCCATCCAGCAGTTTGTGGACTTGGATTCACATCCTGGGAAAGAGATGGAAGGGAATACCCTTTCCTGCAATGTCATGTCCATCACAGAGGTTGATGATGCCACTGTGACTGAAAGTACTGCAGTCCAGGTTCCAGCAGCCACTTGCCTTGAAGGTTGTGATGGAACTATGAAAGCGGGCAATGAAGAGAGCTCCAGTAGGGTCTTGATGTATCCAGATCTTGTTACAACACCTGAGCCCTCAGAAGTTTTGACATCCGATTTGAACTCCTTGCCAGTAAGTTATGGGAGATTTCTGATTGTGTTTGTTGGCAGATTGGCAGATTGTTTCAGTTTTTGTCCAGTGTTGAAACAACAACTTGTTCAGCAACCTGGAATTTCCTTATGGTTTTATTGCTTGAGACATTTGATACCATGTGGCTCAACTGACGCACATAGTTCATATCTGCTTTCCTCCTGGACAGCAAAATTTTTCAGTGCTTTCATTCCTTCAAAGATAGATTGTTTGGTTCAGACATAAGTCAAGCATTGCAAGATATCACTTGAAATTAATTCTTCCAATTCTTGTCGTCTTTTCTATGGCAAGTCCAGGTTTTGAAGAAATCCCACATGGGTAGTGGTGAAGGATCAGGGGATGCGTGCATCTGTGCCATCTGCCGAGATAAAATCAAGCTGGAAGAGACGTCACAGGTCAAGGGATGCGAGCATTCTTACTGGTAAAAACCTTGGGAATTCTTTTACTGTGAAGTTGCTGTGAAACCCATCAGCAATCAAGGTAGTGTGGTATTCAGTGCATGGCCTTGAGAGTATGACCATAGTTTTTTGTGTGGGAAAGATATATTCACAGGAATTGGAATTGTGACCCCATAGTACTGAATGAGAAACTGACAGGTGGCATGTGATCATTGCAGCATAACATGTATCTTGCAGTGGGCAATTCACAAGAGTCAACCATGGTGCCCACAGTGTCGCCTTCCCTTCACTTCATTGTATGTGTATAGGGCACTTGATGGCAGGTATGTTTCCCCTGTGAGAGCTAGTCCCTGATTGTCTGCTCTGGAGTAGTATTACGAGGGTTGGCTGGTTAATGTGTGATAAATGTTCATCAGATTGTTAGCAATTCATCTCTTATCATACAGTTCAAGTGGGAGGACTATCTGGATTGTCAATTGTCTTATATGGATCATGGATTGTTTAGTCTATTTTCTTAATAGTGATTTTGGGGGGTGATGGATACTAGTTTAAATGACTACATGTTTGAGGAAAGCGTTTGTCTTTTGCTACGGGCTTCATGGTTCAAACCTCCACCTCCAGTACCAGAGGTGGAGGACCTAGAAGATTACCATGAAGAAGATGACTGTTTTGATGAGTTTTACTTCAAATCAAATGTGCGAATTGGAAACCGTCGCTGGGGTGATAATGGCTATGTACGGGCTGGGCGCCGTGAGGCACGCCCAGTTGGAGTTCGACCACGGGTGCCAGCTGGTTCACATCCTGATGAAGCAAGCACTTCTTCATCTTCTTCAAGGCAAATCAAGGCAAAAGAGAAAGAGTCTGCAAAAGATCCACCTGGCCGTCGAGCAAAACGGGCCCAGAAACGTGAAGCTGCAGACAGGGCCTCTGCTAATCGATTGCAGCAGCATCACTAACCATCAGTTTGAGTAATTGACACATCAGAAGGGTGTCCTTGGATCTTGCTTGCCTAATTGACCCTGCTTTACCATCTTTGTATAGAAGGCTATTTTTTTTCTTTTTTTCTTTGTTTCTAGAGCTATTCATTTGTGTATGTGTGTGATAAACCTTGCATTTTATCTTTTCTAATGACTATAGGATTGTACAGTACCAGTTCGAACAGTCAGAACAATGTCATCATAGATGCATGAAGTGTGATGCACATCGTAGAATTGACTGGTAACTTATTGTTGTTCTTTGATTTTTCCCTTGCTTCTGAGAATGTGGCAGGAACTCAGGATGCCTAATTCTGTATAACTGTTTGGCCTAAGTTTCTGAGCAGACTATTACCGACTGTTCTAATCTGCACTTTCCTCTTAGGAATTCATGATTCTACTCGGTTGCATGCATGCTTGGTTTGTTGTCACATTGTCAAATCTTTACATATTGTAAGATTTTATTGTTGGGTCATTTGAAACTTTTTACTGAGGTTGATTTTAAAATCAAGGAAATCTTAATATTTGTACATATACCTATACAAATATCATAGAGAAGATTGATGGGGCAAAATTTTCATCAATTCTTCTCACATTTGGATATCATTGATTTGTAAAATTATGGAATCTGTTCTAGTGCCTCCAATGGAGTAAATAGTTCACCAAGATTCAGTAATAACATATCATATGCATAGGTTCATTTGCCAACCAACCTCCTTGAGAACCTCCGGACGTTGAAATGTTGCAACTTGAACAGGCAAATTAAAAGGCATTTTCTCATTATTGTCAGACATAATGTCTTTTGGGTCATATCTCTAAGAGCTTTGTAACCATGCCACCAATGGAACTTAGGTCTGTTTTTGAAAATATTTATCTCCATCATGGAACTAGTATGATTCCAATGTTGCTTTGTTACATGTTTTGCTAGATGTTAAACGATGAATTGAATTTTATTGATGAAACCATGCCAAACATAATTGAAGAATTAAAAGTCGACCTAAAGGGGAAAAGGAGGTAATAAAGAGAGCATCAGCACCATATCAAGAAACAACACCCAAAAACACAAACCCACCAATGGGAATCACAAAAAAGGGCAATGATGACCCACCAAAGGGGGTCAAAATATCAACCTAGGACCCGAAACCCTCACCAGTCATGTGAAGTGTATCCGACAAGATGGAAGGGAAACTTGAAAGAAAACCCAACCTAGAACCATGGTAATCCTATTGGGTCTACTAGCTTTTATATAAGTTTGTGAAGTTTAACAAATTCTTCAACCAAGTTCTAGCTACTACAAAAAAATTCAAGTTTTTGAGAGGTTCACTTCAAGATTATGTAATTTGCCTAAGGTTTTTATATGTGTTTCACCTCACATTTCTCAATTGTAAATGCCTCAAGTTTCTCCAAGTTCCTTGATTCAAGTTTTTGTAAATGTGTTAAACATCTAGATGCAAGTTAAGAAAAAAATTCATGCAAAATGCCTTGGAGTAAAGGCTTAAGAAGATGGGTGAAAGTATTATTCATGATGATAGTGCTTAACTTTCAAGTGATCTTGATGAACAACAATGCACCTTATTATATAACTAACCTAACTACTATTAATGGCAATACCGATCATATCTAAATTTATGACTAGGTCTAGGTAGGGGTAGGTTATTTTATAGGTGTCTACCCTATGTTTGGTTAACTTTTCACTATTATCATTGAACCTTTAATTTTAAAAATATAATTAAAACTTATTTGCTATTGTGTTAAAAACATTCTAAGTACAAATACAACATGACAAGGTATTTGGTTAGGAGGTTTTTGATTACCATTGCTCTTCAAGTTTTGTTCGACGAGTTACTATAGCTACAAATCCTTCCATTTGATAACCTTGAATTATCATAATAGGTATCATTGTTTGGTGAAAATCCATATGGACATGACTTATTAACCTAGGTGGATTGGGTAATAATAACTAGTACCTATACTATCACATAAAGGTAAGGCTTAAGTCTCAATAGTTCCATATGATGATCATGCTAATGGACATTGGATCTAGGTAACAAAGCTAATATTGTATTGTTATTCAAGATGTTGTTGACACAAAGTTATATGGCCAATACCATTTGTGACATTACAACAAAATGTGGTTTTTCTTGCACAATACAATCCACGACACATTGTGCACATTGCAATGATGAAAAAAATCTATCATATGTTTTTTACAATTTAGAAATAGGGCCACCATTTCTTGCTTACTCTCCTCAACCCACAAGATTGCCACCAAGGTGAGGGAAAAGTTGTCTAGGATGTTTTTCCCATGGACAAAACTTGTTTGAGAAGGCAAGAATCATTCACATAAGAACCCATTCATTATGTTGACAAACAATTTTCACACAATTTGGTAGGTTGTCCCAAGCAAGGATATGGGATGATAATTATTGCGAAATGAGCTCTATCCTTTCTTTAAGGTAGTAGTTTTGTTAGTGTTGAGTTTTGGAGGTATGGCAATTGATTTCAAAACTTCTGCAACATAATTTTTTTAAAAATTCACTAATGTTAAATCATCATCATTGATAAAATTTTGCAAGGATTCCATCTCTATCATGTGCCTAATTCCCTTTGGGCAATTCTTTGACTATTTTTGTGATCTCTTGTACTCTATTTCATTCACAAGTCACATGTTCTATCTCAAGGTCACTTTTTGAAATAAAGCTTTTAAGGTAGTCTTTCTCCCTTGAAGATTATGTTATATTATTTCATCTTTGTTGTAGAGCTCAACAAAAGAATTATGGGATGAAGGTGTTTGCATCGTACAATGAACTCAAAAAATTGCCACAATGTTAAAAATTACATTACAAGCAAAAATTGAATGATTGTAGTTATTATTGAAAAATGTTTAGAGATCAAAATGTGCAATTAAAGATTGTTCACATCTTAATAGATAATTATTTTTAAATTTGTTAAAAATACAAATGATGCAATAATCCTTTGAAATATGTATGTAACATGTAGTTGTTTGTCACAAGATGACCATTTTGACAAATGGATTAGGAAGTACCTCTTTTGGTTTGAGTTTATTAGGGAAGTTTTCACATCAATGTATATACGTAAAAAGAAAAATCTTTCAAATTGACTTAAAATCATAAATTTTATATTTAAATTAAATATAAGCGTTTGGTGGAACATTATGCTATAATAAGAGTGATAATTATAATATTTGTAGGCTATAAATTTTTCTTTCATTGAAAATATATATGCCCTAGGTGTTGATTTGAATTATCCACAAAAGTCAAGTGGAATTTTTTAATTAAGTTTTAAAAAGTATATTCTTATCAAATAGGGTGTTTTAAGCAAGCTTTGTAATGTGTTTAAGATACATCCACTCAAAGAAAAACATTGAAAGCAATTTTATATTCATGATTGTCTTAGCTTGTTTTATTTTTGAGGCCCAAATCAATTAAATGTTATTTATTAAAAAAATCAAACTAAATTAATTTTTAAGTTGTGATACTTTAGTAGTTTAAATGTACATCCAATTTTGACTACATTTGTGTCCAAAATAGCATGCAAACACTTGGGATCCTAAAGCTTCTTGGGTTCAAATAGAGTCTTCCTTTTATCCAAAAACTCCCATTATTGTTATCAAGACTTCTTATTTTCAACATAAAAAGATGATTTTTTTGGAACATCTATATCTTATTTTACACCATTTAGTTCTTAAACAGTGTATGTGGGCTTCATATTTTTCATGTATAACAATTTCTGACTAATTTTGTGCACCACTCAACTTGTTTCACACAATTTGGTTGTTTCAATTTTTGTGCAAGTGAACTCAACATCTTTTAGCTTTCAAATTTGAAAATTGTATTATGTTTCCCATTTCTTCCTTTGTTTTTCGCCATCTTGAATTTTTTACCTTAACCACAACCAATTCTTTGCTAATTATTTGGCACCATGAAAGGTTGGTAACTTCGTACAACTTTAAGTTGTCACAAATTGTGTTAACAAATAACTATAAACACAAGTTCATTTTAAATCTTCTTGGATATATCCAAACTTTGAAATGATTTTTCTTTTTCATATCTTGTTCAAATTTTTAAAATGAACACTTACTATTAAAGAATCTTCAAACATCTATGCATTGAGTTAAACATCATTCACAGATTTTTAAATCATTTATGAGGAAAAAAAAATTGAACATTAAATATGGTTTGTAAATGAATTTATTATTGGTTTTTCAAATCATGTTCAATTGAAACAAGAAAAAAATTGAATTTTGTAGAAAACTTCAAAGGTTTAAAAATGGGATGAAAGAAAATTTGAAAAAAAGAAAGAAAAAAAGATGGAAAATCTCTAAAAACTATTTTATGAAAAATATTTTGCCATGAAGTTAATTTTAAGAGGTTCTTCTTTAAAATGAACTAAATGAGGTCACTGTCATTTTATCTATATATAATTTTTAATAATTGACCATTAATTTATGATTCAAAAAGTCATGATTCATTAAAATCACATAGTTTCCAACTTTATGATCTTCACTTGTCATCGAATTACAAATGTGTCCCATAGTTCTATCCTAATGTATATTAATTATTCATTTGATCCTTACCTTGGGCCAAATTTGATGCTTAAACATATTAATCTAGTTGAAATCATATTTTTGTTAGGATATCATTGCACATTGAGTATGCAAACACAATGTCATGTGTTAACAATCAAAGCATACAATTTCATGTCAATTTTGATTTTTTACATTTGATTAAATGAAGATGAAAAGAAAAAATTGACAATAATTAATTGCAATTACATTATCAAAATAAATTTAGGTGTTTAAAATTCAACTGACTAATAATATTATAATTTCCCCATGTACTTAACAAAGTGCAATTCAATTATCAACCTATATTTCAATCAAGGTCTTTCATGCATTATAAATGAAACATAATCCCAAATTTTTATGCAATCAAAGTTAAGATCAAAATTGGAACCCATAAATTGATCAAATTGGGAGGAGGGGGGTAATGGTGTCAATGAATCATATCCTAATTTCATTAAGCTACAACTTGCATATCAGACAATTAGTTGCAATGATGAATAAAAGTGATCGAATAAACAAATTAATGGCTCATACAACTACATGATCAAATTAGAACATGATCACGAAATGTCATAGTCGTCAATAATGGGTTTAGTGTAATGTTGTTCCCTCCCAAAGAATTATAGCAGTCAAAGGCTTCTAACATTAAAAATGAGAAGATAAATAACTATAGGTAAGTTCAAGCAAATAATGATATGTCATAGATAGATAATTCCAATAAGAACCTGCTACAACAAATCCCACCAAAAACAAAACTATTTGTCAACTAACTTACACTCAAGTAATGGACTCTAGGAACAACAGGTTTGCAACTATTCGCATCATGGTTTTACCTCCAATTCTCACACTCTCTTCTTCACACTCCACACCTGTACTTAAGTTCCTCTCCCTCATTTTTCTCCTTCAAGTCCATCTACCACATAAGTAGCCACCCACTACCTAGATAGGTGGCAACTACCACAAGTCCAGATCCTACTTTTTTGTCTACTGGCTTCTCCAATCTTTTCTCCACAAATCTTTTAAAACTATAGTAGCACCTCCTACATCAAGAGAGATAGTTGGATAAAACAACCCATTACCCCTAACTCTTCAATTACAGGACTACCATATAGTTACCCTGCCACCTATTCTCCCCCCCTAACAATAACTATATTAAGGAAGATTTGAAATACGTGACACATGTTAGTGCATCATCAAATTGAAACAATTGAAAATTGAATTTTCAATTGTATACTTGAAACCTAATTTATAAAAAATTAGACTAAACATTTAAACTATTTGCAGCTCCAAAAATATAGGGTAAATGCATATTGATCATGTGGTTTTTCAATATTATCATGAAAATAACCAAAAAATTTGCATTTAAGCATTGGAATGATATCACTATTATGAAATTCAAACTATTTTTATTACTCCATGATGAACCTAGCTCAAAGGTTCATAATTATATATTTTACGATGCTTGTAGTGTGATCTCACCTCCTTAGTTTGCACATTGGTATCCACTACACAATTTAGAATTGTTTGTTTCATATTTGATTAATACTACAACAATGTTTCATTTACCATCCTGTTACTATCATTGGTTAACTTTCTTTCTTAAAATATATTGTCTTTCTCACATCATGATGATGGAGATCAACTTACAAACAAAACAAATAAACACAATATTTAAACTTTAAAAAATTGAATTTTGTAGTTAAAGAGCAAGTGTTGTGGGAGATTCTACAATGCAAAAGGGTTGAAAGAGCAAAAATGAAGAATAAGAAGACAAAAAAAAGGCCCAATCAGATTAGGTACCTATAACCTAATTCACATAAACATGTATCATTATTAATAGACACCACACTTCAACATCTTTAACATGAACACCTTGCCTTTGGGCACCCTTATTTTTGCATATCTTATATTTTGGACATAATAAATACCCACATTTGAATGTTGGATAAATTTTGTTTTCATTTTTCACTCCAATTTCTTACTTTCAATTTCTCAAATTCCTCAAGTGCAAGTAATTCCATCACAGCGTGTTAAATGCCAGTGATGAAGTTTTCATCAACATTTCATTTGATTTTGTTGAGTAATTCTAGTGTTATTCAATTTCAAATTTACTAGCTGCAATTACTCATGGAACTAAACTAACTTTGTTTTGAAAAAGAAAGCAAGACTAATCTACTGTTGGAAATTTACATATTGTGATGACTGGCACATGAGGTTGTCCATGAGTACATGAATTTTGCTAAGATTGCACTCTCAAGGTACTAAGATCAATCTTATATATCATATAATACGGCCTTTGGCAATGCACAACATGACAAAATGGAAATGAAAGGTATTTGCAATGATCAATTTTTGCTGAAATTGTACATACATATACTAAGATCAATCTAATGTGTCATACTCCAACTCTGGGAAATGAAGACCATGACAAAATGCACATGATGGTTGTGTACGAATTTTGGTTTTGGTTTAAGAAATTGGTGTGGGATTTGGACAGGATTTCAGCTTAAAATTTTGATTTGAACTTGACCCACGGTGAGTGATATTTTGAATATCATGTGTGCACCTTAAAGATGGGCATGTTTCATAGAAGCGCATGCATATAAATTAAATTCTAGATCCAATAAACGAAGGTTGAAGTTTGAACCTGCCATAAAGGACCAAGTCATTATGCAATGAATTGCTTGTTTCAACTGCATAAAACTCGCTTAGAAATTTTTGTCTATGTGAAGGGTGCATCATAATTCTTGTGCCCTTGGAGTGGACATTACCAATTCTGATTTCACCTTGTGAAAAATGTGAAACCTTCTGCTCTGATTTCGCAATGAGTTTTCTGCCATGTGAAGCCTGGAGGCAAGGACATCACCAAAATTGGGCTTGCACTTGACTCTCACTGTGTGAGCCCTTATTTTTAATACCCTTGCCCTCAGGCTTTACCCTACATTAAATGCGATGCTTCCAAGTGTTAAAAGCAGTCTAAATGGTGAGAGGGGCTCATTTATTTCACATTTGCCACCACAGTTGGGCACTAAAATATCCTGTATGTTGTTATATAAATTTTGGCATACCAACTATCTCCATATATTTGAATCAATCGATTTTGGATGTTAGCTTTTGCAAATTTGATTATGTTAAGATAGAAAGACAATGTTACTTGACTGCAACTTCAAACTGTGCAGAGCTAGTACTTAAGTAGGTTTTTTTTCCATGGGAATAATGACTACCGCAGTTTTTTTATCCCAATCTTGTGAGGTACGTGGTCTCACAATCATGCACAAGGGGACTTAGCCAGATTTGGCTACAGGTTCGAGAGGATAGCGTTTTTTCCAGAAACCTTGTATATTTAGGAAAATGTGGCAAATTCAGATTTCGTCCTGGCAAAACTTGGGGTTATTACGCCTTTTCTTCCCCCATTTTTCCAAAAATATTCTTCCTTCAAGTCTCACTTGCTTCTTTCATCACCATTTTTGCTAACTCAAAAGGAAAAAATACAAGCTGATGTGTATATTTAAATTATTGTATGCACCAGGAGAAAAAAAGCAATATTACATTGTCCCTGTGAGAAATAATTTTAGTTAAATGTACTTGTTCAATTATTATTTTTGGTGTAGTCTTTTCCATTTTGTACTCCCACCTTTTCACTTGTTAAAAGTGATCAATTTAATTTACACTTTTGAATTCTTCCAATTTTTTATTGGAATTTTTTTGACAGATATTGTTCAATTCTTTTACTTTTTTCATTGCTGCCTAACTTTAGAAAGCAATTATTCCATTTTCTTGACTATTAGAATAATTCTCTGTTCATATTTGAGGTGTGAGTATCACATGTATCTCTTCTATGTAAAAGTGAAATTAAACACCAAGCATACCTATTATTTGTCAGGAGTTAGATTATATAACAAAGGCAAAATTTTAGTAGTGCATTATGTAATATGACTTGTGCCCTGTAAAGGAGTCTGAGGGATTTGGGTACGCTAAATTGTCCAAACAGACAGCAGAATAGGCACAATGGCCTATCTGTAGACCACGGACCATAATGGTTTTTGTGATTTGCCGAATAAACATATCGATTTGCATATCAGTCACATGGACTTCGAACAATGGTTAGTTCATGTGAATTCAAAAAGCTCTTGTAAGGGGTTGAGGCAGACAAGGCCACGTGAAGACCATTACGAATTACAGAGCAGATTCCGGTTTCCAGCAAAGTTGTTCCGCAGGGCCCAGCAATGCCAGCCGGGCATGCAGAAAATTGGAATCCATCCTGGGAAGCAATGTATAGTACCTATCTACCCCCTCTTTTGTTCTGGAAAAATATCCCCCGCAGGCACACAACGTGTCTCTTATGAAACGCTGGAAGGAAGTCTCATCCTCCAATCAAACGGAGGTTAGTATCCGCACGAAAGATTTGGAAATGAGTGAAAAATCGGGTTTTTAGACAGCTCAAAACTAATAGCCTTCTCGGAAAAATACCAAAGACCTCAAGCCAAGACTGTTAAGTGACATGTAAAAAACCCCGAACTGGAGGTGGAACTGGTCCCCAGTTTCAATGACGAAACGAGAAGCCAGGATAACAAACAGTGCACAGGAAAAGGAAAAAATCAGAGTCAAACTAGGAGTTCTCACTTTAACGAAATGCTTGCAGAAGACGCAAACCTGCTGCCAGACCGTCTCCTCTCTTCTCTTCTCTCTCTCTCTCATCGTGACGAAACTCTTGCCGACATACAACGCTGTACGAAGCTAGCGGCAACACGACGAAACGCATCCGGACATACAAGGCGGGAAGTACCAAGAGGCAATACTATATAACTCTTCCGAGGCGAGAGAAAGCCAGCGACAATACGATTTGCAAGATGTGCAAATTGCAGTGAAACAGAAAATTTGCACGACGTTTTCCAAGAGGAGTTTGAACTTGTGACTTCTACAGATTAAGTATACACGTAGTAAAGACGATGCGTAGAACAGGAAACTTGATTACAGAGAAAATTTGGAATAAAGAAAAGGGAGCTTAGCAGAGAATTTAAGCTACATCGCTAGTCCTCCCTACTGACGCCAACGATGGTTGGCAGTCCCCTGCAGCACACGATTTACGCGTATTCACAATCCCCTTGCCAGTTTTCCAAGTGCACAAAGAGTGTGCACTTGCTTATCGACTCCCAATCTAGATACTGCTCTCTCGTTAAAGAGCAATCCTCTCTGCACACACAACACGTAAACAGAGAGCCTTTTATTTTGAAATCACTCAAAAGGTCATGGTGTCAGATTTCGACCATCCTGGTCTCACGTTACTCCTGTAAACGCCATGCGCGCAGTACGGTCATCCGTGCCCTCAGTTCGTGCAGCAGCAACAGAGGATATCCAGACAGCATTCACAGGACTCATAGCAGCAGAAGCAGCAGCAGAGCGTGAACGCACTGTATGAATCAGCAGACCACATACCCGGGGTCAGATTATCGTGCTATTCTCCCAAATCACATCAGTAAGCTCAACGTCTGAGTACAAGATTCAGGACTCATGTTCTTTTTCCGGTGCGCTCAACGCGGCTCATACACGCAAAGCTTTGATAACAAACAGTATCTCAAATGTCACAAACGACGTCAGAAACATACCATGCATACAGGCAGCCCTTTTCATCGCTCCGCTTCTGAACTATATCAGAGTAGCCCATCTGTTGAGCGTCTGGTGCATACATGGTGGCGAATCTGCGAGAAAAAAGGGTCGTCAGATCATGGTGGCCATGCGAGATTCAGGCTACAACTGCTGCGGAACTTGAGCAAACATTATTCACTGCATGCTCAAGATACAAAATACATATATATCTGGAATCATCAGTTTTCCCCCTAGAAGTGTTGCGATGATGCAGCAACCAATAATATCCTGGAGGAAATGTGATTCGCGTACATATCTACCAGCAAATTAATCACATTAAGATTATCCTGCCTCCCGATTCTTCATCGAAGGTTCGACACGAAAACAGCTTACCAAAAAATCGTGCAGAACTCTTCTCAACAACTGTAAGTAGACGAAATAACCAAGCATCTGTAGCTCTAACTGGACAAAAGACTCCAGGAAGAAAACAATGGTCGAGACATTCACACAAACAAATTAAGAATAGTTACTGCGAACATAAAACAGAAAAAGAGGGCAGTCGAGCTCCTACTTAAAACATGCACACCAGCACTTCCATTAAGCGAAGGACATTTCGGCTTGCTAGGTCCACAGAAGGAAACGGTACAAGAGTACTTCGCCCCGAAAGCTGTTGAACGTGGACACAGAAAAAGGCGACACAAGAGGGCGTGAGAAAAAAGGGAGAGGAATGCAGAAGCGCGACTTACCGAGTTGAAGGCCGAGGCACGAAGCTGGAGAAGACACTGCAGTACTCGGAGACACAGACGATAGAGCCAAGTAGCAGGTAGACAACCGATGATTCAAGCAAGCCGACGACAATAGAAGGCGCAACAATATCTAAGCATTAGAGAGGTAAAGACAATACTACCTAAACAGGGCAATGCTATAAATACGGGATGACGAAGAGGGAGAAGAAAAGATACACCCAGCAACGCTCCACGATGCACGACGACGCTCCAGCTTGTGCCAGCACCTTGCCTACGCCTCGGAGGCACCTTCCTTCTCTTCTCTCGGTCCCACCAGCAGCAGCAGCTGCACCGAAAACGAGGCTGCGAAGCGTAATTGATGAGCGACAGAGCGCTGGCCCGAGAACAGTTGGAAAACAAAAAAAAAACTAGTGGCTCTGTCCTGAAATAATATATTACATTTAAAATTGTATTATGAACTTAAGGTATATGGGATAAGAGTTTGTTGGCTTTATGAAGGATTTTGAAAAAAGAATTCTCACATTGGCATTAAGAAAAAAAAAATTAGCCCTCTTAAATTTCATTGTGTATAGTTAAAGTTTTTAACCCTAGTTCCATTGCTTTTCTTTTAACTGTACAAATGAATATAAAATTATAAATAATGATATTATGTCAAAATTTAATCAATTTTTTCCCCAAAAAAAGAGTAAACAATTTCTCATAATATGCACATGGTAAAATATTATATTTAGATGTTTGAAATAAACATTAGCAATGAATGGATGTGATTTCAGTGAAAAGAGTTATGAAAATTATCCCCTTAAGTTTGAATCTCATTTCATTTTCAAGTTTAAGAATTTGACATTTCTTCTTATATTTGTTGTCACATTTTGGTTTTAGGATTTTTCATGAAAGGTTTTATTTGTTGTTGTGCTCGATGGGTGTACATGTGGATTAAAAAAATTCAAATTTTTTTTTCATCTTGTGATTGATAATTATAACTTTTTATTTGCACATGGTCCATGAAAACTAATAAAGATAAATAAGTTTAGGTCACAAGGTGCCACCATTTGGGGTGTCATTAATTAGATGGAAAATGTAACATTCATATGCTACACTCTTAAAAAATAGATACGATAATGGTTTTTTATTATACATAGGAAGTGTGTTTGATAATTTGAATGCAATATAAATCAATTGTAAAAATCTGGCTAATATGTTTTTGTTCATCATATTTACATTCATTTTTTAGGACATTTGCCCATATATGGTCTAGTTGAAATCCAACTTTTGTGAGTTTTTTATTAAATAGTGATTTTAATTTGAGCTTATCCATGAAATCTAATAGTTCTTGTTTTTTTTTTTCATGGTTAATGTCTTTTAGAATGTCGACATTAAAATTTCCCATTGTGATCATTGGACAATGTTTGAAAGAATGTTGAATTATAATTTGAAACTTGTCTAAAAATGTAAAAATTGAATATGAATGAACCCTACACACACAAACAATATGTATTTTTTTGTGTATTAATATTAAAAATTACAATTATATATTCTAAATCATCATTAGTTATTGTATTGAAAAAATCTAAATGCATGTGTATGTCATACATCATCATTAACCCATGACCATTATATATTGAAATATATTAATATTTCGATAAATTTGTGCACATCTATTGATGCATGGTGTATTTTTGTTTTTATAAGACATAAAATATGAGACATTTGAAAATATAATCATGGTTGATGTCTTCATAATGTTGGCTTACAAGTTGTATTTAAGGCTTGCATAATTACATGAAAATCATATAAATTTTTGAACGGAAGAATTAATGGTATCCAAGTCACAATTGTTCTTAATTTATTCATTTTTATGTGTATTCTTGGATCCACAAAGAAATTTTCATGTTGGAAAGGAGTTAACAAAAATGATTTTTTTTTATATCAGATGCAAAATAATGTTGTATATGTTAACTCGTCTTTTTTAACAATAATAGGATCAAAAGTTAATTCACCTAGTGATAATCCTTGAGAACAATGGATGGTTCTTGTTGCTACAAGTTGAATTGAAAAATTAAATCCTTGTTATGACAAATGATTGAAATTTACCAATTTTTATCTTTTTATGATAGGTTCAAATGGTGTCCATTTTGATTTTCTTATCAATGTTCCAATTTTAAAATTTTGAAACATTATCCATATGATGGTTTTGTCACAATGTGTTCTTGATTCACAAGACCATCATACATTGTATTGTTATTAGCACATAATTCAACCAACATAATTTTTTTTATTTGAATTGTAAAATGCAAACCTATAGTTTTACTTGGATCATTTGAAAGTTTGTAATATGGTGGGCATGATTGACAATTAATGTCCATTACTTTGAAAATAAATGTGGGACCTAATGTATTAACAAACACATGGTTATTGTGTTTTTGCACAAGTTTATTTGTTTAAAATAAATATGGAATAATAAAATTGTTGAGTGGTTGTCAATTACAAATTGAATTTATAAATTGAATATCCTTTTTTTTATTGCAATGTAAAATTTGTTCAAAATTTGTATGAAAACCATATAAAATTATTGCATAACTTTATTTAATTCATAACATTGGGCATATGTATGCCAAAAATTTGGTGCTAATGCATTAACATTATCTTTGATATTTTGGAAAATTCAATTATATTTCATAAATAAAAATCACCTATCATGATAACATCCACACCACCGAAGAATTTGTTTTGAATATGTTTTATGGATTTTAACTTATTATTTATAACATCCAACATTCTAACACCAACAAGTGATATTTCATCTATCACAACAAGTTAGAATTGTTCATATCAATATGTAAGCCTATTCAACATAGTTTATTAATAAGTTTGCTAGATTAAATAAAGATTGTTGGATAGGTATGTTCAATGCTAAATGTATTTTTAAACCATCAATATTGAAGGCAACTGTACCTATGGATGCCATAAGTAAAACCTTGGTTTTTGTTAAGTTAAAATATATGTTTTTATTGTATAATTTTAATAATCCTTAAATTATAAATTTTAATGTAAAAGTTTTACCAATTCCAACACCCCTTATTAAAAATAAACAAATTGGTATATTAAAGTAAAATTGTTTTCTATGCGTAACATCATCAAATTTTTAATTGTTTAAACAAATTACAATATTCAAATTCTTCCATCATAATAAAATATGAAGATCTTTTTAAGTTTGTGATTTTTGGTTTGATACATTATGGGTGCAGTCACACAAACATGAGCCATATCAAATGTAATGTTTACTTTAATTTTTCACATTTAGACGTGATGATTGTTTTGGATGGTGGGGGTATGGCAACACCAAACAACTACATTTGCAACTATGTTTTTTTGGGTCAATTGTTTTGAACTTGGCCAAAAAAAATGAAAAAATGGGAAAATTTTGTGATAAAAGAAAATTTTTAACCATTTTTTTCAAAATAAAATTTATTAAGGAAATCACTTACCTAGACACTTCTAGATCACCACTTGTAACAACACTTTTGTATAACTATTACAACCCATGTAAGACAATCGTTATTTAGTGGTAAGTAATGTTAGGGATCCTCATTAGTGGACCTACTTGACAAATTTGATAAAAAAACCTTAAGATTTTGCCCCAATGTAAAATCAATAACAAGTCTTAAATGCAAGTAATAGAAAAGTACAATTACATTTCGTTTTCCTCTATTTGCTACTGTAGGTGAGTTGCTATTGTAAAGCAAAGAATGCGAAGGTCAACAAAAACAAACAACACTCCTATCAATGGGTCCTTCTGTTGTGTACTTGACTTTAACAAAATGACTATGAAATCCCTATGTGAGGAAGCCTAAAAAATAAATATTGGGGGTGAAATGTGCATAGAATTGTCAAAAAAGTGAGAAAAACTGATTTAGAATACTAAGCAAAAACTATAACTCTTGAAAAATAGCTAATCATGATATTGAATTGAAAACATTACAAACATCAACTTGTAGTATTTCCTAATCTAAGTGCAAATCTAACATTGCTTGAACTTTATGAACCATTGTCTCACACCCACCACAAATCCTATACGAAACTTATGAGGACTAAGGATAAAGCCTTAAGGTGGGGGCATTTTCAAAATAAGGGGCTAAGACAAGGCGATAGCCTAGGCCCCCACCCTAAAGCCTTTACCTATCCTAAAGCACAAGGCAAAATTTATTATAAATCAAACCTATGAAGATCAAAAGGATATGAATGGGAGTGTTGTTATGCCCACTCCTCAATAGTGGGAGGGTTCTTACACCTACCAGTAGGCATAATTTCTCCCCCACCCTTTAGGAGTAGCCATAATGTACACCCAATTTCTAGGAGGGAAATTGATGGATATGAGGTGCCCTCTGCATACACTACAAATTTTCTCTGTGTGCATTACAAGATTTTGGGCAGCCACAATATTTTTCTGGGCTTCACCACACACATTTCAATCGGGCATTTTGAGCAGGCGTGAGAAATGAAATGCCACAATAGTTTTGGGGGAGATTCCGCGACGGAGTCTATAATTAGAGCACTAAAATTCTCTTCGATCTCAAAAGACCTCTGGAAACTCATGAACGATCGATCATCTTCTGTCGCAGCTTTTTTTTCCTTTTCGTCCGTCAGTCCCCGGGGGCTTAGATTTCAGATGTAGGCTATCCGCTAAGTGGGGGGACGGGGAGGGTGGGCCGGGGGGGTTTCTCCCAATTTCAGAAATTTCTTTACGATTCTCAAGGAGCAGCGACACGTGACGAGTGTCAGTGAGTCTCTCTCTCGTTTGTTGAGTCAAGTCCGGCGTGCTGACTGCAGATATGTCTGCTCAGAAAATCACTCACGAGCTATTTTATAGGCCCTTTTGAACAGGCTCAGGTGTAAGTCTGCAGGCAAAAGCTAGTGACCAATGACAATCTCGAGAATGATCATTTGGATAATTTTCTTAGTTATCTTGAGAGAAATTAACAGTTAAATGTGTAATAAGGTTTGGTAAGTTTTTGAGAAGTTTAGAGGACCAATGAAATTGCTTGAAAGGGACCATATTTTTCAATCTTTAACAGAATGAGGTTGAGTGTAGGCATTAAGAGTTTTTTTTGGAAACCAATGGGGTTGGTTGGATTTGGTGCTCTGAATTTGTTTTTGTACGTATCTTGAGTGAACTAACAGTCAATGTGTTTATTAATAAAGTTTTGCAGGGTTAAAACAAAACTAACAGTCAATGTCTAACTGCTATTTACAAACAGCGTTCGAGCACAGTTCTTGTGCATTTTGTTTTCTTCTCACTTGACCAATCATATCCTCGATGAAAAATCAACACTGTTTGACAACTTTCATAAAAAGCACATTTTCTCCCTTTGTCCTCCCATTGCTCACAATTGACTCATTTCTCTCATTTGTTCGTCGATTCCTCCATGTTTTGGAGAAAGTATGTTCAAAAAGTTGTAGATACGCCCTAAATGGTCAATTTCCAGACTTATATTTATACATTTAATGCAGTCAAGCTCCTGGTAGAGAGAGGGGAAAAACACCATGTAGGTAGATAGGTAGGGTGAGTTGCCATCCCATCAAGTGGTAACAGGTGTTTCAGGGGGCTAGAGTGACCTAGCACCTACTAATAAACCATGAAGGATGGATGTTAGGTATAGGAGAAGGGCAAATTAATAGAGAGAAAATTTTTGTGAGAGATTGGAACGCAATAAAGAAAAGGAGATTTTCAAACAACTAGTGGGGAAGCCCACAAAGGATATAGAAGTGGTCTTGCTCAAGCTAAAATTGAATCAATTCCATCAACCAAGAAGGTTAGGTGTCCTTACACAAACTGGTTCACCCCTTCCCTTTGGCCACCTACTTGTGTTGCTATGAAACAACACGGAAACATTTTTAGTGCTTTGAAGTACTTGAAGGCTACATACAGAAATCCAGGAGGTAGATGGTGTTTATGATCATTTATCAAAGGATTCTCTAGCTAAGTGGTTCCATCCTAATGGAGAACAAAAGGAGAATTAAAAGTGTTATGTAGTTATGGCACTACTTTTGCCAAATTTGTACAGCATTCTTTTATCTTAGATACACACCTTGTTCTTAAGGAAGAAATGTGTGAGGTATTGGAAAAGCACAAGGCGACAAGACAACCTTGTTTGTTGTTTGCATTCAGAATTTGATCAAGGCAATTATCCGCAAACAAGCACCTCATCTTCTTGAAAAAACTCTCATGACTGAATTTCATGTTTCTTATGCATGAACAAAAAAATTCATAAAAAGCCAACTTGATTGGAGATATTGTGTTTTGATTTTAATAGTCAACAAATTATCGAAGAACTATGAGTTGCCAGGGAAAGCTATGGTGCAATGATGTGCTGACTTGGTTATGGCTCACAACATCCCTTACAAATTAGTTTTGAACACAGACCAAATTGAAATACACATTGTTCCTACATGTGGTGATAAGACATGAGAAACAAAAGGTTCTCAACATGTGAAGGTCCATAGTATGGAAGATAAGCGCCAAATTATTTATGGCAATATGTTTAGCTGCTAATGGCCAATGTTTACATTCCAATTGATTTTTCAAGGAACCACATCACACAACCTACCACCATTGAATGTTAGTCAAGCTACATGTGTTCATTTTGACTAGCATCTCACCTTTAGCCACAATCATTAATCTACCTTGGAAACTTGCAAGTAGTTTGTGAATACCATTTTATCAAGGTTTAGGTTTAACCTTAAACCCTAGACCTTATAGGGCTTCACAAATTGAACTCTTACACTTCCAGCAAATCAAAAAATGATTTGGTTCATTTATTGCTAGAATGACCACATTAGCAAAGATTTTCAAGATCAGATGAAACATATTTATCCAAAATTCACACTATTTACATCCTAGCTAATTGCAGCATTTACAAATCAACAAATGTGATACTTTAGCATCCATTCAAACATGCATTTTGCCAAGAATTCAACAAGTATACAATGGATGTTATCACAACCCAACTCAATGCCAACAAAAATATTCACATGGATTTGAAAATGTCTACCCTCAAACCCAATATATGTGGTTGGTTGCATTAAACATGGCTACCAAACCAAAAATGGTAATCAATGGGTGGAAACAAATAGGATCATTGAGTTCATTTGAAAAGGACTTTCAAAGACAAGTTATGATGGAGAACATGGACAATACATTATTCAACACCAATGGAGATGCACTTGCAATTGATTTCAACAACACACATTACAATGAAGATGTTGATGTTGAAGTGCCAATTAACATTGTTATGGAAAAGTCATTGACAAGGGTAACCCAATTTTTAAATGCAATTGTTTCATTAAACATAGCCTCTCTTAAATGTTTGGCAAAGAAATGACAAAGAAGGCACATTTTTGTGTTATGTACCCAACGTTATATTTACATTATTTTAGCATTAGAACATGTTTTCAATCTAGACCATTATCTAATGGCCAATGTTTACTAGATTGAAAACATGTTAATCAAATCTTTGGATTGAAAAAATAAAATAAAATGAAAGTTATCTAATGTTGTTACATATTGTGACATGTGTTTTGCAAGGTTGGTCTTCTCCATTTCACATCAAAGCTCGCACCCCTTCCCACTTGAGTTTCCTCACACACTATTCCTGCAAATAGCCTACAAATATATAAAATATTTTATTATGTCACATCACAATTTCTATTGTGATTTTACCTATGTTGCATGAGAACACATGGATGTTGTGTTGTTGCCATAATTGTTTTTTACAATAATGCAATTAATTTTTATAGGCTTGATATGTACACTTTATGATGACACTAAATTACTTTAATATCTACCATCACATCCACAATTTGTCAACACACTCACTATGAAAATAACATCATAGATCTAGTCCACTCTAATTAGAAAATGTAAGATATAAAACAACACCAAAAGTTTGTTTCTATCTTGTTATGTTATTTGCTTCAAATGCAAGTGCTATTATTGAGGTTGCTTAAGTGCTTATGAGTTTATTCTAATGGCAAATTTTTGTCATATAGGAAAAAGAAAACTACTAATTAGAAAAATAAAGTGTTTAAAGGTTTTCAATGGCCAAAGCTAACAAACTAACAAACGCATTCATAGTGTAGTCAAATATTGTATATAAAACGATGATAAATTATTTATACCATAGCACATATTTCCCAAGGACATTGCCATTTTATTTTAGCATCTCCCCATGGATGATCACCCTTTTTCACTCCCAAAAAAAAACCCTACAAAATCTATTGTTCATATTGTATTGAATCTCAAGGTTTTTTTTCAAATTTCAACAAATTCCCATTGACGTTTAACAAAATTTTGAAAAATTGATTTGACCTACCGATCTTTTTTTCAAAAAACCTATTGTTGTGGGTGTGCTTGTGATGACTCTACTAAGAGCTCTGGCAAAATAAAGAAACAAAAATTAAAATGGCATAGAGGGGACAAGGTTGCAAATTGTCAATTTTCTAGTTTTCAAAATAATCTCAACAACTCTTAACATTGTTTTTGACATGCATTGTCACTATTTCAACCTCAAAAATTTGAAAATAAAAACATTGAACCGACATAGTGCATTGGCCTTGTCACTCAAGCTTGTGCAAAACAAACAAAAATAGAAAATGACAACAAAATATAAATAAATGGTGTAAATATTTGATGGAAGAGTTTGTCGAATCATAACAAGTTGCATACAAACAACACACCATAGCTCTCAACCTCTAGAAGGCTATGCTTATGTTTTTGAACGTGTTGTGTGTTACAAATGACCATGTTGTAGTGTCATCACACTAGGCTAGTGTAAGTTTCATGCTCCTTATTTCATGATTCAACCATTAAGTCCCCCACAACTTGCCACAAGCAACTTCCCACATTATCAAGTTTCGCATAACAACTTCCAAAATCATGCAATAATGTGCCAAAAGGAACCTCCACACAACAACAACAAATTGTTGTTCAAAACACACTTTCACAACCTTGTTAAATTCTTTTTTTAAAAAAAGCTCAAAAATAACAAAGAAGAGCACATGATCAACAATCACGTTGTAAGCAAGTTGCAGACAAGAAATGACAAACTAGAATTGAGGCAAAAATGCTTGTGAATGTGAGGATTTATTCCAATTGGTAGAGAACATTGAGCTTGATGCTCTAATGCTTTAGCTTTGTCAAAACATACCTCAAGCCATTGATTGCGAATGAACATGGAATGCGTTGAATAGCAATGGAAACGTGGGAGGTCATGGGTGCAAGAAATGTGCACATAATTAAAGTGCATTGATGAAACATACATAATTTCCTTGTATTTCAGCATTTTTCCACAAATGTTTTTTAAAAATTTGACAATGCAATCAAACAATTTTCCATTTTTTTTGGCTTTGATTTTTAAAAATAATTTCTGCTAAACCTGCTATTCTGGTACAGTATTCAAAACCCTATTTTTTTTTCAAACTAACAACATCTCTAATACCAACCCAAAAAAACAAAAATAATAAATTCATGATTATAATTATAATTTTTTAAAATCTCAGAACGGGAACCTAGATAACATGCGTTTTGGGGCTGGTTCTGATTTTGGGCCCAGTTGGTTTTTGGTTCTTGGTTCTGGCTCGGACTTTGGTTCCATTTTTGTCTTCAATTCTCAGTAGTTTTTGTTATTTTGTGGCACAAATGAACATCAATTCATTGCAGAGTTTTGGTTTTTTTTCAAAATTTAGAATCAGTTGTCCCAAGTACCAGTAACCAAACCAGGAATTACGATTAGAACCTTCCAAAAATCAAAATCGGCCAACACTGCGCCAGACCCCTCACCTATGCAAAGTAACACAAACTTTTTTCTCCACATTCTTACCTTTTTTGACTTCCTTAGGGGTTATCAGATGGCTTTGTATTATTTTTTTGCCTTGAGATGTGAGATTTCTTTTTCTTTTTCACCAGCTAGGGTGGTTTTAGAGAATTGAAACATAAAATTCTCCAAAATGAGAATTTAGAAATAAATAAATAAATAAAAGGAGTGCCCTCAATAATTATGGAAGACATTGTGATAGGCTAGGGGGGATATTCTAGGACTTTGGAAAGCCCCCACATTAGATTTCACTTTATAATTATCCTAAAAATATGCTTTGAAAAAATCCCACTCTTTATGTGGTCAAGAACAATTTTCGGTTGCACACAAGCTCCCTACCTAACCATGGTGGTTAGTTCAGGGGTTTTCATTTCTACCTACATATGTAACAACCCATTTGCAAGTTGTTAGTTAGTAGATATAATGAGGTAACAACAACCTTCACTTGTGTACAAAATAGTGTTGTGGCCTTCTTCCCATTTAAGAGAACCTTCATCTTGATTTTGGCATTTTATATTATTTTGGAGGTTCTGTAGGTGCAGGTTTGAGCTTGATTTTTCAATTAAATTTTTAGGGCTCAATTCTCTCACTTTTTTAAATTCAAGAGTCTCTGACCCAATTCAAATATCAAGTCTAGTTCCATGTATACACTCCCCAATACTAAAGACACTATATAACAGTATGGTAAAGTACCATCCTAAAAGGTTACACAAGTTTGAACCCTGTGATAGTGAAACGGTCAAAAGTTTATGAAGCACCAAAGGGAGTCTCTCACCTTACATAAAGCATTTTGAAAAAGAATAAGGATGCTCACCCATTCTACAAGCTTGGAGAGAGTGGTACACTTTGCAAACCCTTTCCTAGGTAGTTTCATGAGATTAAGCCCACTCCAAATACAAAGAGCATTTTGGAAAAAGTTTTATAACAAATTAAAACCAAGGATAATATAGTTCCAAAATTCAACAACTAATTAAAACTTATATTTAAACATAAAATTCAGCTCACTTGTCAATTTATAAAACAATTAACTTGCTTACCTAAAGAAATTGAAATTATGTTCAAAAACATTTTTTCACACTTCTGAGTTCAGTTTTAAATCTAACAAAAGGCTTCCCATTCTTGTGCCAATTCTAACAAAAGCATAATGGGCACCTACTTGTGTTTGCTTAATAAGCAGGTACTAAAAACAGCCCTCACCTAATAAAAACCATCTACTTACTTAGTAGTCACCTATTTTCTTACATACTTGACTAGAACCTACTTCTTGCAGAGTAAGTTATCACGGTGAAACCAAATAATAACTCAGTTGAGGTTCATCCACAGCTGAGTCATAAGAATCATCCAGTGAATCGTGGACTGGTAGGTGCTGGTTTTTCATTCTGACCACTGTTCATTGACAGTTTGACAGTGTGCTGCACCACCATTCAATTTACAAGTGAAACTGAACACACCAAAACTGGGACCTGTCCTACGGTCCACCTCTGAAAAAGCCTGGAAAAGTGCCTGCATAGGCAGTTACGTACCACGGAACAGTCCTATTCGACCAGGAACTCGTTCAAATTGGAAATTTCCAAATTTGGGGTTCCTGAGTCAAGTTCTAACATGTCCCCAGTTAAATGTAACTCAAGAGTCGCCTCAGTGACCCAGCACCCACCAGTGCACCATCCAAAAAAATCTTGTTTACAGATTTTTTTGGATGGGATGAACTCAACCTAACCTTAGGACATTTTCCTGGGATGAAGTGGCCTCTTTTTTGGCCATCCGCCCTAACCCCAACAGTTAATTTCCCCTTCCCCCCCGCCCCCAACCCCCTAAACTCCCTTTCTACCTATTCCTTACCTCCCAACCCCAACAGTTAGTTTCCCCCGCCCCCTTTGTGTGTGTGTAAAGGAGGAAGAGCTCTACAATACCAAAAGCTTGGTAGGTCACATTGGTTTTAGTGTTGGTAGGCCGTAGAGGAAGTAAAGTTCAACAACAGCAAAAGTTGTTAGCTTGCATAAGTGTGAACTGTGTCTGTGGGGGATAGTGAAAAGGAGCAAGCAAGTGTGTGTGGACTTGACAGGTAATAGTGAGGAAATCAATGTCCACATGATGAGGGTATCACTTACATATCAAGCTTTTGATTTATTTTTAAAATATTTTTTTATGTTTTTAAATTTGGTTTTTCTTTTTTTTTTCAATTCTTATTTTTTGGGTTTTTTTGCCTATTTCTTAAGGTTTTCTACTTTTTAAAAAATATTGTTTACTTTTTTCCATTTTTTCCATTCTTTTTTGTTCTCTATTGTGTGTGTTTTTAATTTATCTTTTTTTCAATATTTTTTTATTTTTCTATGTTTATTGTGGTTTTATTATTTTGGCTCTTTTTTTTTCTTATTTTGTTGTTTTTTTGTGTTTATTTTGTTTCTCCTCCTCCTCTTTTGCTTATATTGCCTTTCTCAATTATAAACCCTAAACTAGACAATTAAACCCTACATTTTTTTTGATATATTATGTTTAAAATTACAATGATTTTTATTTCTATTTCGTTTTGTTTTTGTTATGGTTGTTGAATTTGTTGGTTGTTAAATTGATTAGAATAGCACCTCACACAATGTTTGAATTTTTTAATTATTTGGGATTTTAATTTTAATTTTTGAATTAATAAATCTTCATGCATCCATGCTTTTAGCCATTGGTGTGTAGGAATATTTTCGTCTTAATCCTCCCAACCTTCATCATTGTGTGCAATACTCTCATCATGTTGAACATTGCTTTCATTTCAATATCAAGGGTCTAATGTATAGACAATACCCTCATTATTATTCACACAAAATTTAAAAATTTTGTGCCATACCCTTATCATGTTGACATTGATTATAATTCCAACCAAGGGTTTGGTGTGCAAAACAATGTCCTCATCATGTTGACCATAATGTTCAACAACATAAATAATTATATGAACATAATATTTATAAATCTAATCCACATTATTTAAAATACATCGTTAAAATAAGCACATCAAATGCACCAAAGTTGTGATGAAATTTCATATTCCTTGAATATCTACATTATGTATGCAATACCTTAATGGGATATTTCACATGATCTAAATTTTTATAAGTTTGTGCAATACCCTCAAAACATCTTAAAACATAACTTTTCAAGCCAATGCATATTTGCAATACCTTTATACAAGTGATGATAAATATTTTAATAGTGCCTTCAAATATTTGTTTGAATGAACAAGTCCAAGCTTTAGCTTCATTTTATTTTAACTTTTCATCATTCTCGGCAATTGCAAGGTCTATTGGAGTGGCAGCCATGTAGGTAGGTGCAACCAAGTAGGTATGGTCCGGTAGGTACCTACCTAAAAGGCTAGTATGTAAGAAAGTGGAAGGGTGGCTAGGTAGATATATGGGTGGGTAGGTAAGCAAATAGATGATCAAAGCAAAAAGGGCAAAAAATAAGGTCAACCTACCAACCACCTTAATTAACACAGGGACAAAAAAAAATTCCCATTAGTGCAACATCCATCTAAAATGGTGCATTAGTGGGTGCTGGTTCACTACAACCTTCTCATAGATGAAGAATTTTAAGGCAACTTTTAGAAAAATCATGATTAGATTTTTTTAAAGGAGAAACTTAAGTTTTTCAAATGGGAATATTATGTTGATTATGGTCCTTGACAGAAATATGTGACTATATTATGTTAGATTACAAACAGGAGACAAAAAAATAATAATTAATGGTGACCTTATAATATAATTTTGAAATATAAAGAACCATCAAAACTACTACAATATTCCCTTAAAGCCACACCACACCTAGTGTTTGGCTATAGTATTAACATTGTCATTAACAGTACATTAGGGCCATGTAATCTAGTTGTCAATGTTTGCCATCATGAAACACACTAGATAATTAAATTTTAACTTTTTGATGTCCACACTAGAGCTCGAGAAACAACTACCAACATATCATAATCAACCAAAAATGGAGATTAGTTTACACCAGTGTTGTGTGTGTAACTGTCAATGGCTATATATACGACGTGTATAATCCATGTAAGTGTAAATGATTTACATTTACCTAGTTTTTTATACATTTACACTGCTAGTGTGAAATTTATTTATTTTTACACTTACACTTAAACAATGTAAAAAAAATACATATGTACTTCTTACACAACCCTATGTAAAAAATCAGAGCCATGTAATATGTTTGTAAACATATTAGGGTTAAGAGGGGAGCTACTTGCATGTGCAACAGCTCCTTCATTTGTTTTTGTTCTGCGCCATTGCCGTTGGAACTCACCATCGTCCTTTTCCATGTCATCTTCACGTGAACAAGTTGTTCTTTTACCCCCTCAAGGTCTTGCTCCCATTGTTGTTTGGTGTTCATGTGTTTGTGATGGCTAGTGTTATGTGTCATCTTGCTCCCTTTTATCATTATTTATGTAAAAAAAGTTGCAACGATGAAGTCCAACATTGGTTGTTGTCATCACCATCACAAAGGACCTGCAAGCTTTTGTTGCCGTCGTTTTGTTCAGGTGAGCAATGTCATGCCCTGACCCAATTGTTATGGTGTTTTTTGCTTGGTTATATGTTTTTCAAGGCAATGAAGTTCGTGATATGAGTAACAGAGTCCTGCATTGGGCTTGACAACTGTACCCATACCCGACCCACAGCTGCGCGGGGGTCAACTGTACCCACCCATTACCCACCCATTTACCCTGACTACTATACAACGAGTCGCCCTATATAATCTGCTAACTCAGTCGTTGTAAAGCCCGGGTCCCTCGTACCCACCCATTACCCACCCATGCGTCCAAGCCCATACCCATTACCCACCCATTTACCCATGGGTATGGGTGGGTATTGGGTAACCATGGGTATGGGTACCCATTGCAGGACTCTGATGAGTAATGAAATTATTCAGAGTATAGCCTATGATAATTATGACAATTTTCAACACTTCAACTTGATATTTTCATAAAATTTCATTTCCCTATTGTGAGGATTATTTAATGATGAAACTGACCTCAGGGTAAGGTATACACAAGTCCTCGTGACCACGATATGTTGCAAAGGAATAGGGGGAACAAGTATCATATTCTGTTGTAAATTCTGTACTGAACTAGATAAAGGCGTTCCCTAAGAAAAACTCATCCTCTTGACTGCTTCAAACGATCTCCCAAAAGGGGGGTTTTTTTTGGGTGGTGATTTCAACGATCCTCAACACATGCATGTTGTGTAGGTCTTGGGTTGTTTCCTGGCAAGAATCATTGCTGTAAAATTTGACTCCTTCAAATGTGGTCCATAGTGTTAAATCTGAAATACTTGGTCCACCACCCTCATCTTGAGTTATATATATATATACACTTTAGAACCTTGGAGGACCTATGAAAAGCTCCTTGACCTGTTGGTCAGGTTTTTTTTTTTCTTCTGGGGGAGGGTTGGATTTTTTTGTTCCCAATGTGTTCCCAATAGCTTCTCATTTTATCATTCCTGATTGAATTTGGGCCCCCCCACAATCAATTATTACGAGTCACAATATACATACTGGGGAGTACTTATTCATGTTTCACATTAATTATTTGGGGGTGCCTCACAAGTTCAATTTTATTTTTTTGCAATGAGCCAATTTGATTGGCCCCTTGCAAAAAAAAGTTGAAACTATGGAGGCTTCCCATGATAGAAATTTTTGTGGAACAATGGAGTGCCTCCTCCTTTGGCCCACCTATATAGGTGAGAAGGGGAGGACTTTGGGCAAAACATATGGGATTAAAGCTAGGTGCTATTGGGAACACCCTTGAGGAACACATTGGGAACTTGAAAGGAACATGCCTCCCCTTTTAGCCCACCTATATAGGTGAGAAGGCGAGGACTTTGGGCAAAATTACAAGGGATTAAAGTGAGGTGCTATTGGGAATACCCTTGGGGAACACATTGGGAACTCAGGGAGCATATTGGGAACTTGATGGAAACCGATTGGGAACTTGAAAGGAACATGTTGGGAACAAAGGAAAAATGAGAAGAATCCTTGGCCCCCCCCCGCCCCCAAACTTAAAAGAAAAAATCAACGCACTTTGCATGCTGAACCTTCCCATTAGCTGCATGAAATATCTATTCCCAAAACTGTTAGTCACCATTTTTGGCCTGGGCTAATACCCCCATTATAAACTGGGGATACAGTACTTATTTATATGTCATTCATATCTCAACCATGACTCATTTTTCCATTGTCAAGTCAGACTACACGTGAAACTGACCCACCAAAAGTGGAACCAGCAAATGCCTGCCTGTCCCTCCTACGAAAGCACCCGGAAAAAGTGCCTAAATAGGACACCGAAACCCCCTTACTTGACCCAGCACTCAGCAGTGGACCATCCGTTGGAAACTCATTACAACTCCGTTGTGATTCAACATGGAGGAACCACAACTGACTTAAGTTCCACATAATCAATATTGTTAACCCTCATCCTACTTCCCCCTTCCCCTACCTAGGTGACTAATAACTATCCATATAAGTGGGTACTTACTAATTACCTAATTATCATAGGTAAGTAGTTAGAGATTGTAAATGGTTGCTGGGTAGTTACTATGGAGGTAGGTAATTGTCTGAGGCACTTGGTGGCTACTAAGAGCATCCCCAGGGGTGCTCGGTAGGTGATCTGCACAGTAAAATTGGATGAAGAAAATCCAACGTTTGCCAGTTTGGGTCAGGAAAATGGTTTTGGCTCGGCATAATTGCTGTACTTGTCGTGGCTGGTGAAAGCCGCGAGTTTGGGTCAGGAAAATGGTTTTGGCTCGGCATAATTGCTGTACTTGTCGTGGCTGGTGAAAGCCGCAGCAGCGCCGTGCACCTGCAGAAAAGAGTGTACTAAATATGATCTAACTGCTGCTCGGTGTTTCTGATTGGCCCATCATCATGATTGGTCCAGGTGGTTTGCTATTAGCAGTCCTCCACCTATTTGCTCTCCCACTTTCAGTTTTATTGGTGGGGTTGCAAAAGAGTACATAAGTAAACTCGGACGTGAAAAAATATTTGCACAGGGTCCCATACTGAGCACCGTTAGAGATGCTCTAAATAGGTAGATAAATGTGGATGCTTAATACAAAGCTAACCATCATGGTTAGCTATGGGATAGGAATACAAGAAAAAGTGTTTCATGTGTCACACCATCCAGCGCTGGTGGGTGGGTGCTGGTTCACTTTGGCCAGTTGGTCAATTGGAGGTTTGTAGTTTGGAACCCCCTTACATTGGGCAGAGCTCCATTTAAGATATTTGAGAGGTCGAACAAGTGAATGTTAAAAGTTGAGTTGTTGAAATTATGTTTGGAAGATTATTCTATGATGTTTTAGAAGTTGAACAAGTGTGAAGTTGAAATTGGAGGCTCGTGGTTGAATAACGTGGGATCATTGTTCTATCATATCCAACTAAAATTCAAAATTGATACCTCATGATTGACATTGTTGAAGTCTTTGTAAAGATTTCTAGGATTTTAGATTCAAGAATTGAGATATTTGCAACATTTGGTATTGAAATCCTTTACAGCACATCCTTTTCTTTAAATCCATGTGCCCTTGTGTATTTTTGTATACTTTTATCTCTTGTATTGTAGTTGGTAAATTGGTCCAAAGCATACCCTTTCCCTGTATTTATGGGGATTTTTTTTTAAGGTTTTTTTTTTGAGGGTGCTATTCAAATGCTTTTGATGATCAACTTTGAAATTGTCCACCAAAATCTAGCAACACCTATCTCATAGTCCTTTTTATTTTGTGATACACTAGCATCTGTACTACGTACCTTCATGTGAAGTTTGTTCAATTTGGAACCATATAGGAAGGGTCAAATTAGATGCTTAATCTTTCCATTTTAAACAATAGTCCTCCAACTTTAAAGGGGATCCACTACAAGTATTTATCTGTAATCAAACTAGATTTTGCTTTTCATATTAAATGTAACAATAGTAACAACAATAATAATATGCCTTGATCATTTGATCCAATTTGACAAACTTGTCAAGATTGAGAAATTGCAAGGTGAATGAATCCCTCCCATAGGGGTTTTTCTTTAATTAATTATTAATGACTTCAATGAAATTAATCATTGTCCCTCTAGATCTATACCACAAATGTTGAATGGACATCATGTTGTACCATTCAAACACAAATAATCTTTAAATGCCCATCTAATACTAAAGCTTCTCACAAAGCAAATTGTCCAACGTTGCATAATAGGAATTTGTAGGTGTTCTAATTGCATGGCTCTTAAAAAAAATTGAATAAAAGTCAAGGATTGTTGTCAATCATGATTGTTTGAATGATTAAAGATCATTCATCAGTAGGTCCAATTCACCATAAAGTCATCTTAAAGACAATTGTTTAGATGATATAACTAACATAATTACAAGAAGCTTCCTATGCTTGAATTAGTGGGCCATTTCCATTGCCTTGTGAACTTGGGCAAATGCAAGCCACAAGGTGCATGTGATGCCAAAGAGGCTCCCTACAACACTACTGTACATCATATAGGTACAATGTGAACATAGTGGTTTCATTGTTGAATGCCTCTATATATTGGAGGTGGGTGGACAATCTTATTACCCAGGGACCACATGTTCCGTCCTATTCAATTTGCAAACTTTACACATTTTGTGCAACCAATGTGTATTTTTGGAGTTCAATTTCACAAATTGCCAACAATCATTTAATTGGCATCTCATACCATGGCTTTGGTAAAAGGTGGATTAGAACATAATTTGGAATTTGATATTAAGCACTTGTGACCCAATGTTATGCATTAGTTTATGTAATTCTCCAGGTTGGAGGTGTTGGGGGAGACCTTTTCAATATTTGCAATGGATGAAACTCAAGGCTTGTGCCCCCCCCCCCATTTGACCCTTATCATGTTCATGTACATTTTTATTGAATCTTAATTGTTCCTTACGATGTTCCCATTTATTCCTGGTAAGTTCATGAGAAAAAATTTAGCTGTTCACACTGTTTACTCATACTCTTGGTGCAAAGTTTTTCAGAAGGTTCTGTTGCTATTGCATATACATTGTTCCAAGGTCCTTAGTAGGCTTTTTACATGTTCCCTTATGTTTCCATATACTAAGTACTTCCAGTAATATCATTGTTAATCCCATATTATTTGTTTGAAATAGATTCTTTTAAGGTAAATAGTTGGGTTCATTGCAAAACTTAGGTGTGTAAGGGACAAAGGTAGGATTGTGAGCCTTAGAAAACATTTTAATTTAAATGAAATTGTATATACTCAAGGAACTTTTTAGGAGAGGAGGTATGTCTATAAGCATTTGCTATCTAATCGGGCAAAAAAAATATGCATCCATTCTGTAAAGGGAGGCAAATTGCAAAGGGAATAAAAAAATTGTCCACAAACTTTAAAGGAGAAGGTATTTGAAGGGAAAAAAAAATGGTCACCCATTGAAGAGGAGAAGATAGTTGGACATCAAAAAAAAACAAAAAAACAAAACAAAAAGACCACTCATTGCGAAGGAGATGAAGCTTGAAGGGAAAAAATGTCCACCAATCTTGGAGGAAAGGGAAAATTTGAAAAAAAATTCCAAGAATGAGATCTATTGAAAAATTGAATTGTTCAATTAGATCCATGATTATGATGCTCCAGATATGAGCATTTAAGTTAGCTCACTATTGTTTGTCCAATTTGTTCCATAGTTTTAAAATCATAAAATTCTTGTAAATGGAACGTGATATTCATTAGAGTAGCTCTAAATGATAGAAAAACTCTTACTTTCAAAAAAGAATTACAACAAGATTATAAAGGAATTGATAATAGTAGTTTGTTAGAAATCTACCATGAGTACACTTGATTAAATGTTGGTTTTTATAACTTGGATTGTGTATCTTTAACAAAATCATCTGTTAGCTATAGATTGGTAGGAAGTTAGGATACATGTATACATTGTAAGAGCAGCTTTCCATTGGAGATTTGTAGCCCAAATTTTGGATAAAACCATAGCTTTCCATTAGCTTTGATTTTCATAATTGTTGTCTGGGAAGTTGGGCAACTCCACAATTCTATTTTGGTCAAATTACAAAACTCTGGAAAGTGTAGTTCAATTGTCAGCATTCCATTCGATGACACATGTTGTGCTTTTCATGTAAACTTTTATAGTTCTCAAAGTTCACTTGAAAAAACAAATCACAAAATTAGGTGCAAGTTGAAAAGAGACACACGTTCCCAGATCTGGGTCACAATATAGTGTTTATGTGAAAGTACAGGAGGAATCAAAGATCACAACTAAGTGAGTCCCAAGTATAACCAACTTGCTAATGGAAATTTGCCCTAATTTGCTAAATGGTCATGTTAATTAAAGGCACAACAATAATCATTTGGAAAAGAATTTACACCATTGTTTGAATTTGGGGTTTATGACGTAAAAAAAACTCATTTGTGAGATACTATATATAAATTTCCCCCTTTAATTACATGTGTTATTTTCAAAATATTGAATCCAAGAAAGTTCAATATTTTTATGTATGTTAAAAGGTTAAACAACTATAGATGTTGGAGAGGTCCTTATGTGCAACCCTTGACATTTAAAAGAATTTATTTGTATGTTGGTTTGTCAAAGACAACAATGGTAACTTTACTAGGTTATGTTTTTCACATGCGTTGCAATTAGTCACCATTTGTTTTGTAACTATGATGGTCAGTTTGTTTATAATTGGGAAAAGAAAGGAAGGTTTATAAATAGTTATCAAGTTCAACATAATTAGGTTACATTGCAAAAGTTAGCAATGATTTCATTTGGACATAATTTATATCTCAAAATATCAAGATATAAGGTTTATGGTCAAATTTGAAAAATAATAATCAAGTTTTCACAATTGTTTTTTTGGGGTGGACCATGTTTCTAAATATAAAACAACGTGTGCAAAGATTATAAGGACTTTGTCAAAAGTAATTGCATGACACTTGTTTGGGGGTGGGGCGGGAAGGAGGTAAGGCAGTATGTAGGTTTCACATATATAGGCAAACAAATAGATATATATATATATATATATATATATATATATGGATGATGGTCACTTTCTTCCATAAATGTAGTTTCATCCAAGTTGTGAAACCCACCATTTTGTCAAATTTCATCCCCATAGTACCTTTCATCATTCATGTCATCAATTCATTCTATTATGAGCTTTATTCATAAGATTTATTTCCATTGAAGTATGTATTTCAAGAACATAAATTCATCCATGTGTTATGCTCCATTCATGTTATCTTTATGTAGATCATCAACTAGTACAACAATCCTAGCTTTTCCCATCGTACAATTTGTTGTTTGAAAAAATGAGGCCATGCTTGGAGCCCGAACAAAACAAAAGCCTATCCAACAACCAAATCCATATTGTCAAATATTACCTCACAAAGACATATATTATGCATGACATGTATAAAAATATTGTTGATGCTCTATCATAAGATTCTCACAAGTGATGTCCATGAACAAGTCAAACAAAAACAAAAAAATATGGGCAACTAGAAATCACATGAAGAAAAAAAATTGGGCTTATTTACTTTTTTTTAAAACATCATCAACAAGATAATGTTGCAATCGACTCTAATCAAAATCAAGTTTGTGTCCACATGCATCACACAATAAGCACATTTGTTAATTCCATTGCAAAAAGAGACACCTCAAATAAACAAGTTCTTGTGAAAGATTAAGATATAGATCGTATCAAAGTTAATTATAGTGGAAAAATGAATGCTAACAATTGGACCCAAATGTGAAAGAAAGGTTTTAGTTCAACTTGAAATATCAAGGTCATATATTCAAACATCTAATGGATAATAGATGGAAAGGTTTACTAATCCTTACATCAATTTGTAATTGGCTACCTTATTTTGAGAAAACAAAATTGTTCCAATATTTTTTTAGCCACCAAGGCAAACATATAATATGGAAAGGTTGGTCATCCTTGGTGTTAACATAATTTCCCCTCAACCTAATCTTTTTCATGCACAAACTACTTTTATTGATCGATGAGATATTATACTATTAAAAAACACATAGAATATTATAAATTCAAAGACATATGTCACAACATTTGCCCATAATCATTTACAAGAACCATGATGCAAATAATAAACCGTTCCATTGCGATGTTTAAGCCAATTCTAAATGCCACATCATAATAATTCAATAGAGAAGACAAATTAAATCCATGGATTTGGTTGTTGGGACAAATGTGGCATTCACTATTGGGTCCAAATATGATAATAATAGATAAGGTTGTTTTGCTTGGGTAATTACTTTAAAATCTTTGGCTTGCCTTGTCAAAATGGTATAACAAATTGGAATTAGTTATTAAAGGTGATGAATTAAAAATCCATGATTTGTATACTTGCAATCTTTATTTTTATTTTTGCATCATAACATTTTATCATGCAAAGGTGTGAATTATTATTGTATATTATAATGTGATTTTGAAATCATTCAAAAAAATTTAAACATTGAAAATATTAATTACAATGTTTTTAAATGTTTTTGAATATTTTATATTCATTAGATTCATTCCAAATTGTTTCACATATTTTCATAATGTTAAAAACATTGTCATGTAAACACATCAAATAGTTTCAAAATTAGTGTAATTTTGCCACTAAAATGTGAAAAATCAAACGTTAATTACATTTGCTTTGGTTCCTATAGTGTGACAATACCTATTTTGTTATATATCTTCATGCAAAGTTCATGTTATATCAAATCCAAAGGCAAACAACATGTTTATAAGAGAAGAAAAGTGAATTTGTGATTGGTTTTCACCAATATATTTTCTAACACTAACATTCCTTGTCAAGCATAACAACAAAACCTTCTACAAATTTTAGTGTACAAGATGATGATAGTAATTGGGTTCATCATATTATTACCAATATGTGATGTATAGCATCATGCATGTAAAGTTTAGTCTTGCTATAACAAGATGTAACATGTGGCTAGTTTCTAGGTTGTAGTGTTACATGACAATTTTTACCATTATCAATTGTTTTTCTGGGTATTGGGTTAAAAAACATTTCAAGTTTTGAATTAGTCGAACATGAATCAAGGGCAGCCACATGAAGGAAAGATGAAGGATTGTCACATGTAAAGGTACTTGGCTAGGGAACGATTGTTAGTGGGGCGAGATGTTGATATCACCAACAATGATGAACATGCCTCTCATGATGGTGTTTTGAGTAGGATTGTGCACGAAACATGTGATGACAAAGATGTCCACCCTTGCATTACAGCTAAAGAGGATGGTCAATTATGAACCATTGCACTAATAAACCATAATTCGATAGTTCAACAAACAAATAGTTATCCAAAGTTACTAGAAAGGACCCAATTCCAATTGACCTTAGCCCTTAACTAGTTGGATAATCTCATGAAGTCTAAACCACACTTAAAATTCAACCAGTTGGATGTGTGTATGTGTTTTGCATCCCAAGGCCTTGACTACATAACCAATGTTGATTGGCCAACAAGAAATCTCAACACATAACTTGCATTAACAACAAAATCAATATCTACAGATTATACATTGTTTAGTGAGGTGCATGTTCTAGCCATCAATGATGTTTGCAAACAATCAGAACATTTGTTATTCATGATTACACCATAGTCACCTATTATGCCCAAGAAAGATGAAGCATTACAATATTTGCAACAAACATTAAGGTAATTGTAATTTACCCTAAATGAAAATTGAGGTAAAACATAATTATAACATTGTTGCATATTTTTTTTTTGGAGATACCACTGTGCATAAGACATGCATTTGACCTCAATTTTTTGTCATTAAATACTTGAAGTATAATTTGAAACCCAACCTTAATCAACCTACACCTAGACCTTGCTTATATTAGACATTGCTTGCATATGAACCTAGATTGAGTTACCTTAAGTCAAATTTGGTCAAGTGGCTTCACATACCATGGCCTCAATGCATTCTACCTTTATGTGTATGAGCCAGGTTAATATCATCCCAAAGTTGCAACCTCTTCATGTTCAATCATTGAGATTAATGATTTATTTTCTTGTAATGTGAATGAATGAATTTGTTATATTTATTTTAGAATTTGCAAAAAAATTATAATTTGCAAGACTCTAGTGGATGTGTGAAGGAGGAGGGGTGTAATACACATGTGTAAAGCAGATAAGAAATTAATCATTACCAATTAAGGTGAGATCTATTAAGGGATATTAATTAGCTTGGTTGCATTACAAAATTGTGGAAAAATGACTAAAAGAAAATATTGCATAATTGGTTACATAATTGAACAAGATAACATTATGACTCTCCATAGGGTGCAAAGAATGCCTAAGTTCGTAAACTTGAAAACACCCTTGTGGCTTGTACAATGTTGTTTTCATGTGTATGTTGGCAAAGTTCCAAACACTAACAAGTGAATTTCCAAAACAGTTTCCAACTCTTCAATTCTTTTCATACACTTCAATTCTTCCTTGGAAATCAATCAAACTTCAATGTAGACAACAACAAATGAAGATAGAGCACCAATTCAAATGTTCAAGAAGTCTCACAATGTAACAACAATTATGGTGGATGGGAGAAGAATTACCAACATAATAAAGTTATCCATAAAGTAAGGAAAACACAACACCATAACCCAACTATGAAATATATGGCAATGAACATAAGCAAAATTCAATTGGCAAAAAATTAGAATACATGGGTCATCAAAACTTGCAACTATAATAGTTTAACCCTAAATCTACATAATCCTAGACTTTGCAAAAAGGGTTAAAACTTGTGCCCCATTGGTCCACATCTAGTCAATTAATCCTCATTGCTTGAGGAGGGGTCAACACCATTTGTCCCAATCCTTAAACTAAAAAATATGAACTAATGTGTTGCCTACAACATAGTAAATAGGACAACATGTTATAGATGGTAGACTATTTACAAAATAGGTTACAAATTGTAGGACAAAGTTTCCATGTTACAAATAATGCATGAATGGAAATAATCCAAAAAAAAATTGTAATGGGCATGTTACCTTAAATATCCATGTGTGTTGGCAAAATCATGTTGTGTTTTCAACATTTTATGAGTGAACTAAAAGTAGCTCAATGAAGCTACTTCCTCCTTTATTATGAGTAGTGATATCATTTCCAGTCACACCATGCTCCTTTCCTTCCCCTACAACAAAATCCAACAACTAGTTGAACAAAATGTTAAGCAATGGTTGACATAAACCCTAAACCCAATCCTTCAACTAAAAGTTGTACGAGAAGATTAACATACCAAATGAGATTTTGGTTGTAGATGAGACTTAAATATCTATAACATGTACTTGATGTTTTGATGGACCACTAAAAACTTCCTGAACCTCTGTTGTTGCAAGAGTAGGTATATCTTGCATTGGTGTTAATGCCTCTATGATGGTAATGCCATTCATAATGCCTTTTGTGCTATGATTGGTTGCCCCAATTTCCATCCCTGCATCACGTGTAAAAGCTATAATGATAGATAATGGGTTATAGGTTGGGACACTTTCAAAGATGTCATTTGAATTTGTTTGTTTTGGATTTAGTCTAACGGGTGACTAGTTATGGTCTTGAATGTTTTTGCATAGTAACAACCTATGTTGATCTTCTCCATCTACAATTAAATCTAGTGTGCTTGTACAAACCATAACAATTGGGCACTTTTGGAATAAAAAAGGAAACATTTTAAATTTCAATATCTTTCACAACAAACATCTTTCTTTAAACATAAAGTCTATCGTAAGTCATCATACCTACATCATGAGTAATCCACCTAATGTTGTGGTCCTCAACATACTTTAGCTAGCCAATTAAGCGTTGTTGTAGGTAATTTTCCTCATGTACAGCTTCTGTTTGTTGCCATAATTCCAAAAAGCTTTGTTTGTTTCCCACCACCATAACTTGAATAGCTCACAATTGCATACGCTGGATCCAAGCATTGTATTTACCCCACCATTGATCAATTGGGGTTTTCAAGATTCAAATGCCATGACTACCTATTGCCTCCATTCCTAGGAGGAAAAAACATTTGTACAACTTGCACACAATAAAAACCCTTCTTCCTATAACATTTGTTTTATTGGAGACCATGCCCTAGATGTAAAGCCCAAGCCAATCCATTTTAGGATGTTGTGCCTAATCCCACCCTTTATAGGGTGAAACACTGGTTCCCTAAACCTTCTAGCAAACATGAACATTTTAATAATAAGTATAGTTCACGGGGTTAGTCGTAACAGGGAAAACATTTTCATGTTACAAATTGTTGATGCAACCTTCAATGCCTCCTCTTTGCTTTGTGTCCAAAGGAACTGTGGCAAAACACCTTGTAGTAATGGGACAAGAGTGAATGTTTGAAACATCAGATGCCATCCCCAAGTAATGCGCTCTAGGTGAGGAGCAACAAGGGCTTCCCAATCTTACATTTTTTCTTTCACATATTCTTCAACTTTTTGGGCTTTTTTTTCTTTCCATGTTGCATCCAAGGCCATGCTCGCTTTGACAAGAAGTTGATGTTTGACATATTCAACTAGTGCTTGGAATTCTTCATCCACAGTGGTCGGATTCCACATGTGTTCGACACACATTGTGGTGGCATTCTTCACACTACTAATGTATTGGTATAATTTATCACCCAACACACAACAAGTTAGGAATTACAACATTTCAAAGATGTATAAAAAACACAAATTGTAATTAAAAGTGAAGATTTTTGTGTTCATTTACCGTATGAACACATGAAGACATCTTCAACCCAATCCTCCCATTTGCTACTTTCAAACTATTTATATTGTGCAACCAAGCTTTGAATCCATCAATTGTGTCCATCTCCCAATTGTAATGCCATAACATGTATGGCATGGCATCAACATAAACAAAGCATGATTTTTTTTCAAAAAAGGTGGAGGAGGGGGAAATGAATGCCATGCCATTACCATTTATTGATTTGCTTCCAAACATGCTACAAACAGTGCCTCCCAACGTTCACCATCAATTTCATCCATTTGGAATTCTATCGAATTTAAGTCTAAACTTGCAGATTTTATTATGACTCTCTTGGAAACTATGTCAACCAACCCATCTGCTATAAACTTGGAAATCTATACAAATGGGATGTTACAAGGTATCCCTATAACCTACCCCCCATCTTCTTCCACAAGGGCTTCACTTGTGACTACAGTAATAAGTTGTCTATCCAATGTTTGGTCTTCAACTAGGGATATAGAATTTGGTGTTGATGTCTCACCACTCTTCTATTCAATAATGCTATTAAATAGCGTTACAACATCCCCATCCACCTTCTTAATTTGTGGTTGGGAACATTGTCTTTTAGATTTCCTAGCATTAGACCCCAACTTTTACCTTTTCAACCTCTCCTTGTCAAATCTAGTAGCCAACTCAACATCCTTAAAGATTCGTTTATGCATAGTTGAACATCCTTTTTGGTTGATGTCAACAATGGCATCTTCATCTAATGTGTTAATTGCGGTGCACTTATAATGTTTTGCATCAAACCTAGCAAGGGGCTATAATCCAACAAGTGTTTTAAGCTGACACACTTGCCTAATGTATTCCACTACTACAAGTTGCCCATCTTGTTCCTCATTAATTTATGCCTAGGTTTTTAAAAGCAAATGAGAAGAACATTTTTCACCAATTAACATCTACTTCAATTTCTTTGTTTCCTCCACAGATTTAAAGTTGGGGTAGACAAGCAATCGCACTTGTTTAGATGAATATGGATAGAAAGGTGCATTTTTGCAACCCTTATGCCAATGTTTTGAAATTCTTAGCTTGCTAGGCCACTCTCCACCATAATATATGTAAACAACATCTTGTTGTGCTTTCGCTACTTTTTCACTATTGGTGGGTGTAACTTCACATAGGGACAATTTTTTTTTGTTAGTGTATAAATCATGTAAATGGAAATTCAACATGAAAACTTTGACAACCAAAAACTTTGTTACCTTGATAGCCACAAATTCCAATTTGAGCTCATTGTAGAACTTTGGAGTCACAAATTGTTCAATTCATTTCTCGTATCCCAAGTTGATAAACTAGCATACCAACCCCTCAATAGATTCCATTGTTGACTGAGCTTTAGGCTTTCCAACATTCTTGTTTTCAGCCATTGGAAAACCTAACATCCATATTAATAGCAACAACATTTTTTAAAAAAAGATTACCAACTTGGCTACTAATGGTTTACCAATTCCAACAACAATACTGGGCTCCAATTATCAATGTAACCTAGCACAACAAACTCTTTCTGTTGTTTCTTTATTTCTAAACAACCATAAACATGGCAAGATGACAACCACCTCTCTCTAATGAATGATCAAGATGATGTTACAACATCATCTTGATGTTTTTAGTTTTTTACTAACAATTTGTTGTTGCAACATGTTTCTTTGTTGAAAATTTCCGTGCCATCCATGAGCGCCCTAGTAAAACATTGTCTGATATACAAGGTGCTTCCACAAATGTTTTGTAGCCATGGATTCTAACAAAAAAACAAAAAGCTTACTTGAACATTAATCTTGAGCTTGAAAGTTACAAGTTTTGCACTCCAACTCCAGTTCCACACCCTTTGCCCAAATTGCTTGCAATAATTCAACCAACGCTTTAAAAAACTTGATGTATACAAGTTGAACTCTCCTAAATACAAAAGCCAAATTATTGATGCATAATAAAGCTAATGATGATTGTGTGAAGCAAATACAACGATGGCAATGGAGATGGTACACAAGCAAAGAATTGTTATGTTGCATTAGGGTTTAGGTTCCAAGACTTGTAATAAGTTTGGGCTTCGTGGTAATCTCGATGCGTGGGAATAGGGTTTGAAACGACTCCAAGTTACTAACGGGCTCATGGGATGGTGAAATAGGATTATGCAATGGTGGATAATCTGCATCCCATGGATGTCATGGCAAGGGGTTTACGTGAGATAGATTTGTAATGTGCCTACATGGCTATTATGAGAGCACGGATCAAAGGGTTAGGGGAGTTTGCCCATTCATGTAATGCTGGCAGTACTTTTGTACCAGTTGCAATCAATTTCTTTGGCTGATTTAATATTTCCCATGATCTTGCTACCAATTTGGATCATATCACTCACATTGGTCCTTTCTTGATCCTCCCTCAATTTCCCACATTACTGTAATGCTTGATAAACCATCAACAACTATAAATAACAATAATTGCAACCTTTGAATTCTCATGTTGATGAATTCAATATTCCATGACTAAAAACATTAACAAAATATCAACACTAAGTTGACTGTTGTTCATCGGTCAACCACCATAATTATGTGTTGGGTGGGAATGGGCAAGCACTTATGTTGAAAATGGATTTTATACTTAATAATATCAAGTGATTTCAAGTGGAACTGCTGGAGAGACTCTAAGATCCCAAATGAAAAAAAAACGATTATTACTTTTGTGTACTATGAGCATCTCTATTTACACCCCCTATTTAGGCCTCTCCAAAGTTTAGCACATTGATCATAGTGTTAATTATTTATCCTTACATATAAACATAAAAAAAATTGGACAATACCATTAAGTGAGATTGTTCAAATGCCACCACCTGGGCCAATCAAAGGCAGCCAATTTCTTTTGTTGGCCTTTTCGGAGATCACTAAATCCTGTGCATATTTCTGGTACAAAATCAGTTTCAGGCTATACAATGCTAAACTTCATCCAAAGAACTCTTTACAAGCCACCATGCTGCTGTTCTTGTATAACATCTCATATGGCATTTCCTCCTGGATCCAATACTTTCTACCCTCACAAACCAAGTGAGGGTGATCTCTTTGCCTTTTACTTCAGAGTGAGGAAAAGAAACTGCAGAATATGACAACAATTCGAGAGGAAGGTGGCTGTCAGAGCTGGCTGATGGGTGCTCATAAGGATCTCTGTATTTGTGCAAGTCATTTCCTGTCTCTTGGTTCCATAACTTCTCAGTTCCAAAAAACCATTCCCAGAGACCATGACACCAATTTACCACCTACAAACAGCCAATTTCAATAACATTGGCAGCTGCAAAAGCAATGTTCAAGCTTGGTGCAGTGTGCCCTATAGTGCACTTTTGTTCCTCCACAAACAAAAATGTAGAACTGTCCTTGCATACTCATACATGAAAAAACTGTGCCTTCTCTTTACACATGCTGCCTTGAGTACAATTTGTCTCAACTTGGGTGTGCACTCCCATGTCATTGCTTTAAAAGCAAGAGCACACCAGAGACAAAAGATTGAAGATTTCCTGTGCAGACAAGCTTGAATCAAGCCTCTACTTATGTCTAACCTTTCCTCATGTAAATGCTGCACACTGGAGATATGCAAACCTGCAGTTTACCGGGTTTCCATTTGTGGACTTTTTACCTGGCACTACCTCAGGGGCACCAAGAGTATCCACCAAATCCTTTCTTAGGTGAAGGACAATTATGAGACACAGCCATGACAGCTATTGGATTCCAGCCTTGGTGCACATGATGGATTGTAGTTTTCTGGATCTCATGCATGTTGCTGCCAACTTAGCTGCTGTTCCCAATGTGCTTGCGGACTTGGAGGTCTCTCCAATGAAATGGCAATGGTTTGACTTCGAGAAGCTTCTGACAGTCCCCAACGTGTAGGGGTCAAGTCCTCGGAACCAGAGCTCCAGAGATTCTGTCCTTGTCTGTGATCAGCTTGTAACTGGGAAAAAACATGCTGTGACCCAGCAAAGAAACTTACTGGCTCTGAAGAGAGTGTTGGAGGCAACTTAGATTGGGAGAATATCGCATTTGATGCTTGAAGCCTATGATGCTCCACCTGATGCAAAGGACTGACATCCTCTTGATGTTGAGACTGGCCCCTGATAAAATCTTGCACCTCTTGCTTTGAAGGTGCAGTGAAGTTGAAGCTTTCTTTAGCCAAATTGAAGACATATCCAAGTGCAGATGACCTCTGCTGTTGCCCCTTATGGAGGAGATGTGGATCCTCAAATGGAAACTGCAAAGGCTGCCCTTGTGATGGCAAAAATACATCATTGCTGAAGGACTGCTTTGTAAAATCTGAGTTAGAATAGTGTGACACCAGTGCCCCATTCTCAGATCCTCTGCCTCTGTGCACAACAAACAGTGAAGAGACAGAGTGTCTGTGATCAGGTGGCATGTTATCTTCTTGATGCTGAAAATCATTGTCCTTGCCATCTCTCCTGCCATTCCCATGATGTTGCAATGATGTTTCATGCAAGTGGCCAAATCCAAAACTCCTTGGGTCCACACGCAAGTTATGTTCATCATAAAGTCTAGGTCTGTCCTTGTGTGCATGAGCAGATGCGGGATGTACCTCATTGCCAGAAAATCCCTCAAGCTTCATCTCAGAGGCAGTGGTATGCTCCTCAGCCCCTATCATGGTTTCTCTCTCGGACTCAACTTCTCTGGCAAGACCACCCCTTACCACGCCCATGGCTGCTGCTACACCCTCCACAGGCTTGACAGGGTCCCAAAAGTCCGCAAATAACTTCATCTCATGAATATCTGTGTCTTTACCAGCTGGTTCCAGGGGTTCTGCAGATGAGAGGACTTGTGTATCCAGACTAACACTTGTCCACATCTGATGAATTGAAGACTCCTCCTCATCAGATACATCTTTACTCTCATGTCTCATATTGTGCTGCACAACCTGTTCGTTTGGAGGGCTCTGCTTCCCAGACTTGGATGCCCTGTGGCATTCACCTCCAGTATCTACCTGTGCAGGAGGTGGGTGCAGTATATCTCTGTTTTGCATTGGTGGATCCTCATTATATGACCTGATCAGCTCACAAGGACCAAAAGCTTCAGGCTCAATTCTGCTTACACCTGCAAATGGTGGTGGTGCTGGCTTTTTAAGCCATTGCTGCTCCCTGTCTCTGGCAGTTCTAGCTTGCCTGCATGACAGCCTTCGTTGATCCAGTAATTTTGTGCTAAGTGACTCCTTTTCCTCTCTGTGTACCATGTCCTCCCTGTCTGCAGCAACATGACCATTGCTCTGCAAAGACCCATTTGCAGATCAAAGTGACAAGCATGAATGTGAGAATATCATGGAAAGACAGACACACTATATTCCTATTGCAGCTACCAGAATATGAAAGGAAATTGGAAATTGACAGTCATCTGAGTGGCTGATCCCTCTGAACTCAACATGAATGACAACATTGAGAGTGGCCGTGGCCTACCAGATGAATTGGAGTGAGGAGCACATGAGCCTGTTGATGAACACAAAGTTGAGCAGCTAAAAGGGCACGCCCTGCCTGCTGCACCTTTCTCGTTGAGAAAAGCTCATGTCCTAATGGCAATTCTAGGAGCACCTGCTCCTGCCTGTGGCACCAGAGAAAAGCATTTCTTGAGTCATGGACCTTAACTGCCTCCAGGCAATGTTGTCATCAACCAAATCAGGCTGTGAGAAAGCTTCAGAACAGATGCCAATTTTGCAATGGCAGGCAAACAATGAACAGAAGCCACAGCCAAACCATCACTATGGGTGCCAAAGTATCACACCATTCCTAATCCTGCATACAGAATCAGTACTATTACAAATCCCAGCTCAAACTAAGTGTAGGCAGCTGTGTGTGAGAAAGGGTTGATAGGCCACCAGTGATCTTGAAGGGCATTGCTGCTTGCTTGTCCCATGCTGTTGTTGCCAAGAACAGATTGCAAAGTATACACATGAATATCCTCCCCTGAGTCTTGCTTCTCCATAATCACTGCAAATTGTCTTTTGCTGACCTGCAATGGTTGAAACCAAATCATAACACTTTGTGTACTCTTTACTGGAAACCACCCACATCACTCACTGAAAAAGCTGCTTCTTCTTATGCAAAGGCTTGACCTGTGATTGACAATTAGGTTTGAAAAATGAGCTAACCTTGAATATGCGAACTCCATCTTGTAGTTCTTCACCTGTGACTGGGTGATGAAAGGACATTGCTGAATGATTTTCAAGCCACTTAGACATTGCTGAAGAATTTGGTCCATTCCCCTGCTCCACATCTTCTTGATATGTGTTGATCTTCTGCTTCTTCCTGCCCTGCCTTCAAACCCAAACAATGAACAGAAAGGAAAAAACTTGAAAACATCCTATTCCACTGGAGGACCAGCTGGCCTGGGCTGAAGGATCCCTACATTAAAGCAGAAAAAAATTCCATATGCAAACTTTCAAACTGACAAGCACCTCACTGCTATCAATTCTAAGGAACACAAGCTCTACAAATGCCCTGAATTGTACCTCAGTTTATTAAGTGTTTTTCTTGTATCTTCAATATATCTCTTGTCCTTTGTGTAGTCCTCTTGACTTCCAGCATGAATGAGTTGCCTCCTAGATGATTGCTCAGGAACACATTGTAATTGACTTCCATTCTCAGGCCCACTTGCATTTGTTCTAATCTCCTCCCTGATCCCACAATTTTCAAACCACATGCTCAACATCAACTCCTTGCTTAACTGCTCCTGGAAAAACCTGAAACTTCCTTGAAAACCCAACCCAGCACAAGGGGAAACAGTGATGTACCTAGCAGCATGAACCAGACTGCGATTCTCCACACCCTGTCTCTTCTTCCATGTCACTTCCAACCTGTGCAGAGTATTGACCATTTTTCAGCTTTTGCAACAAGCATCACAATCCTCACAAAACCATTTGAGCAAGCCATCAGCTGCTGAACACATATGTTCTATGAAATTGGTGCGAAATCTCCAAAACAAGTGCAGTCCTAACCTTATCAGAGTCCTTCCTCACAAAGTGTCAGACCATCATTTTCATCATGAATAGCAGCTGCTGAACACAAGACATCACTGGTCCTAAATATAAAGATGGAAGCAGGTGGAAGCAGATGTAGCACAAACACAGGGATGTAGTGCACTAGTACTGATTGTTGCAAAAGGACTGAGTCACACAAATCAACAGCAAATGTTGTGGCACTTACTTCTTGTAGTATCCCCACATTCCTCCACTTGATGATGTTAAACCATTGTGCAGATTCTTCAAGTATCTTGATGCTAGAACATCTGGGTGCCAGGAACCATCACAAACAGCAGCACCCCTGCCACCAGAAAATAGTAAATAAAGTGTGAATTTGTAAAAGGTGGCAGATGCATGAGACCTTGTACACAATCTTTGGATCTTTGGAGAGTACAGTGTGGATTTGTAAAAGGCAGTGGGTGTGCAAGAGCTTGTACAAAATCTTTGAAACTTTCTATCTTTGGGTGTGAGAGTACAGTGTGGATTTGTAAATGGTGGTGGATGCACAAGAGCTTGTACACAATCTTTGAATCTTTTGGGTATGAGAGTATAGTGTGATTTGTGAAGATGGTATGACAGATTACTTGCTTGTACACAAATCTTTGGAGTCATGAACATGGGGAAACAAATCCTTAAACCCTAGCATTCACAAGTGAGACTTGATCATCATCTTCAATTGGTTTCTTTCAGGCATCTCAGAGGCACCAAAAATCACAGCTGGCAGAGAGTAGGTACTAACCAGAGAGGAAGAGGGCTTTTGGAAAACAGGTGTTCTCCATTGAGCAATGTGCTGACTGAAGCTTCTGTGTCAACAGCTTTGGGGAGGTATTGACACAGGTCTTGTCTCTCATCCTCTGTAAGGCAGGTCCTCCATGTCTACAACGAAAACCAAATCATACACAGCAGGAGCAGATCATTATCATCATCATCATCATCATCGATTGGGTTTCAGGTACAAGACATTCTTTTCTCGATGGATGCTCGCTACTGGGCTAGGGTATGCACGGGTAGGGAGGGAAGCTCTGAATGAAACATGCAAGCAAAGTATGTACCTCCAAGGAGAGTATCGATGTGAGATCCTTGAGCTCGGCGAGTTCCTCCGGTACCACAATCGTATCCACAAGACCTGTGCGCTTGTTGTAACAAGAAGACGACTCCTGCGCAGCACTCAGTGAAAGCTGATGTATTGAGAGACCCACTTGCATTCGCTGCGCGACTACTTTCTGTTGAGCTTCATCCCATTCTAGCGCTGCTGATGACCTCCTTATGTTTCCTCGCTTCCCCACACACGCACAACAGCTCATCTCCAAATCCAGCAACCCCCTCTCCTCTCCCACATCCCCAATCTCAGCCACATCCATTGCAAACTTGTCTGTCTGTCTGTCTGTGACTGAGATCACAACCCCAACCTCCGACTCTCGCCTCTCAAGACAATCCAATTCTGCACTTCTCAGTTGAGAGAATCTGAAATCGCATGCTTCAGGCCTGAAGCCGCCTCACCGCAGCTTCATCTCTTTCTCTAGAACTCTCGGTGCATACGCCCGGCGGCCATGTTGCATGAGAAGAAGCTTCCCATAGCTCCACTACCCCCAAGGCAAAGTTTGCTGGGAAAGGACAAGAGTAGGAAAAAGGACCTACTAGGGTTGTTGTTTTCTTTTCCTCCTCTCCATCCACTCCAGGGCAACCAGGATATTGGTCGTCTCTTGTTAGCAGACTTTGGGGAATCTCTCTGGGTTGTTGTGCGTGGTCAGTCAGTCACTGGTGTAAACAGCACCGCTTCCTTGAAGAAGCAGGAATGGGATGGGGATGGATATCCGCTGTTTTGGCTTCCACCATATCCTATCTTCTTTCTCCTTTTTGTTATTTTTTTTCTGCTGCTCTGCTGCTGCAGATGGCAGAAAAGGAACCACCATTATTGCAACAGATCTCATGTGTAAGCAGCCACTGCAAAATGCATGCTCCCGAGCCTCTATGTCTCTACCGATTGTGCAATCCGTCTCTATGATTCTTCTTCAGATGCCACACATGCTGGAATGGAATTTTCGGATTGGGTTTTTCTTAACAATCGCAGCAAGTGCTTCTCTCTCTCTCTCTCTCTCTCTCTCTCTCTCTCTCGGGTTTTGGTAGTTTCTTAAGCTAGCTTGCAAATTACTGCACGACTGAAGGTGATCATCAAGCATCGTCCATCATCACCTCTGCATGAAGCAGCAGTAGAGATGGTAGCAGAAGAGATTCAGCTCAAGGGTCGTCTGTTACCGACAAGTCCTGAATTTCATGACCCACTTCTGGTACAAATCAACGTCAAGATTCGGCTTTCACAAATTACAGAATTGCTTTTCGGTACCCAGAGATCCGCAAACCCGACAGTTGAGAGTCCACAGATAGATGAGTCCTCAGAGATTGCCATGCACCCGGCACAAAACAAAACCACCACTGCTGCTGCTTCATGTGGCAGCTCAATTTCTTACAACTTATTAGAGTTTTTCGCACGGAATTTGTTGCAGTTGCTTTGCAAAAATGCAAACCACGGCTGTGCGATTGCTCGATCTCTCCATTGCTTGAATCAACATCGATTGTCGATCTGCCCGCACTTCGGACGATCGAATGACTCTCGGCGGGATTCGCAGCAGGCGTGAAGAGGGACGAGGGAAGGAGAGGACGAAGAAGAAGACGACGATGACGATGACGAAGGGGGTGTGAATAGTGTTTTGGGCTTTGACTTCTGTAATGGTAACAATTGATAAATTTAACTTTTCCTTAACCTCTTTACTCGAGTTTAGTTTTACCAAATGAGAATTGACCCTAGGCAGGCGATCTTAGTTGAGAGGGGGAAAGGGTGGCAGTCAACATGAATGATAAAAAAAAACCTGTCCCAAAGTACTTGCCCGGTTTTAACTAGTGTATCCACAGGATGGCTTATGAAGCATAAAAGGCCAGCCGACTTTTTGAAAACTATAAGGCAGGCTTAAAAAAAAGAATCCCATGATACCCGACAAGTACTTGCTGCATAGGACAGGATGTTAATTAAAAAAAGACCAATGTTTTATTACATGTAAAGCCCACAGACCAGGGCTTTATAGAAATGCAAGACTCCGTCGGCTCCCATCTAGGGGTCCTTTATTTTCATAAAGCCCCAGTCCTAGGGCTTTATCCTACGTGTAACAAGTCAATATAGAGGATAAAATCTTTAGCTTGGCCTCTTAAGTTGAAAGTTCTTATGAATTTCCTTTTTAGGGTGGTATGTCTATGTAGGGGTGCTGGGTGTGATGACAAGTCATCCATAACTCAATGCTAAGGATTTTCCAGATTCACACATAAAATGTTAGCTATCATCAAATACCATGTAATTGCTTATGTGACAGTTAGTGTTAAGAGAGTGTTAAGAAACATGAATGGAATAATAACTTAACATGAAATCTAAAAAAAACTTATATTTTTAATTTAAATGGTATGCTAGCAGACCATAAAATGGCTTTTAAACTCAATTTTAGAACTGAACCAACGTTTTCAATACCAGGTTTATAGTTTACAGCTGCCCATAACAGGCAAAAATTAAGAAAGTTTTCTACATCCACTTCTCTAGTTCACCAACTCCACTTCGCCAGGTTGCCAAGTCCACATAGTCAAATCATCATGTCACCGAGTTTAGATCACCAAGTCACCAACTCCACATCGGCAGCCAACACCATGTTGCCAGGTTGCCAAGGCCACCACTTTAGCACGTGGACCAGCCCCAGTGTGATTTTTGAGCTGCTCAAACTTTGAAATATTTACAAGCTGCCCAATGTCTGAAATTTTATTCTTTCACTGCCCAAACTTCTATTGGGATCTCAAAGTACTGCCTACAATTAGAGTACAGAGTTCAGGTATAGGGCCTTCAGACATAGGGTTCCAGGCATCCTCAAATTTGGAAATGTTGGCCAGACACCTCTTCGGAGTGCTGCAGTTTTGGATTGTTTCTAGGCGCTGGCATCTTAGGGATGGATTATCTACCTCTAAAATGGCAGGGGAGGATTGATTTACACCAACACCATCAGCACAGGCAGGTAATTGAATCCTTGAAGTTCTACAAAAGTTTCTTGCCTCTTACTGCAGGAAATTCGGAAGCTGACTTAATGAAGCATTGTGCATCATGTATAGCTATGAGCACAACCAGCTACAACCAGCAGTTGCCCCATAAAACTAGTGCCATCATAATTTATCCAAACTCTTTATAATGGATGACAGTAACGCTTACCTTCATGGTGACAATACCAGAATCAAAGCAAGTTCAAATCGTCTCCAGTGCTTTTTTGCAGACATCCTAATTTATTCCCAGCAAAGATCTTACACAACAGAGTACACCCAAATGTCCATGATATCTCCATTGAAGAATTGGGAAAGCTTTCAACTGGCTCATCCATTTCACACACAGCAAAGACAATAAGCAGGCCTTGGCTGGATTCCAAATTCCACAAGGATTCAAAACCTTCCTTTCAGCACATTTAAGAGGGCTAGAAGAACGACTATAATACAATTGGCTCTGTGATTTTCTATTCATCCTAGAACAGGTAATGTCCTGCAATAAGTGTCATGCTTTGATTTTGTAAGAAACAACTACTAGCAACCCACCTGGACCAATCAAACAATCTAGCCAATCAGCAGCAGGTGTAAGGCTTTGCTGTGCCTTTTTCCAGCCTCAACATCCTGAGCAAAAATGCTGGGCCAAAACCATTTTGCTGAGCCAAACCAGCATGTTTGAACTTTTCTTCATTTAAAGTAGCACCATAGCTCAAAAACAAACTAGGACACGCATTGTAGTATAGCTGCCTCATCTGGTACCATGGATAAGAGAGACAAAAGGGACATCACAAATATTTTGAAAGAACAAAAATTAGTCTAGGCAGAGCAAATCCTAGCACCAATGTTGAATTTGCAAAGATAATATACAGAGACACAGACAAGTCAGTATTTGTCCATATCTGCAAGCAGACAGTATTCACATTGTTGACAAGCAGTCCATGTCCACTTCCAAGTTCTAAAGCTTAAACACTTCCCGTGTGAGAAGTACAGACACTCCACCCTGTAATTCAACTAGTAAAGTCTTCTTACCCTAAGAAAAAAGCTTGCCCTTGGTAGCCTAAAATACCATGTGTCTATATATACTAAGGTTGCAGGTACTGGTTGCAGTGCCAACAGTGTCGATAACATCAAAGAAGGCGACAGAATATCCAATCAGTTATGTGCCAGTCGATCTGCCATATTCAATCCTTGAAATGAGGCATCGTGAGGCACATACAACACACACATGATGGTGGTTTCCACCGATTGCCGTCTCCTCAGACGGCTGGGATATTGGAGAAAGAAAACCCTTTGTAACCTTTGTAGGCATAGTATGCAATCCTGGTATAGTAGAAGCCAGGCAAAAACAGAAGAGCTCCGAGAATTGAGAAAGCGATTCCTGACACAGAAGAAAAATACGTAGTTAACTACTACAATAAAAACCTTCCAGGGGAAGAATTACTACACCTTGCCGAGCTTATAACTACATGACTAAAAAAAACAACGAACTCACCTTTCCAAGACTATGAACGAAACCTAGCACCTTCGACAAACCGGAGTCTCGTAACATCCCACATCAGGGTGATCGAAAGAAACATCAAAGACTTGTCTGGTATCGTTAACCGACTCAAGACTATCAAGTTAAGGAGCTTGCAAATTCAAGACTATCAAATTAACAAGAGACCCAGGAGGGAAAGAAAGAGATTGTTGCAGCGAGGAAAAAAAGGCTTACCATGCCCCCGATCTCCTCCAACCTTGCCAACAGCCATGCCGATTCCACACATGAAACCGAGCGCTCCGAGCGATAACAAAGCAATAGCGAAGGCAATCTCCTTGATAGGAGGCTTGTTGTTCACGATGAAAGTCCCAGTGGGATCTTCGCTAATAGAGAACGCATGATCGACGTACGCCATTTTTTTCCTCGATCATCCGCAGATTTTAACCTCAAGAAACCAAAAAACATAATAAAATCTCACAGCCTCCAGGTTCACAATTCCGGAAAGGAACAATATCATACAAATTGCAAACTGCACAATACCTATTCCTCCTCTTTCCCCTCGTCCCCCTCACACAAATCTCTGGCGTGTTTCTGCACAACATCAATACCAGTGTGGGGGCGGGTATTTGGTTTTTTTCCCCGGGGGGGTGGTAAAAATCGGGTCCGGGTATTCGAATAAAAATTCCAAGACCCGTCCGGGTCTGGTCCATCTATTTAAAAGATTTTTTGAAATCACCAGATCCGGGTCTTAGAAACCCAAAGAAAGGCGGTTATGAGGTGGGGGCACAATTAAGCTAGGTGATTAACCGGGTATATGGCCCGATTCTTTAACAAAAACCTGGACAAGTACAACCATGTTCTTTTAAGGTTTTTGGAAGACCCCTTAAAAACAAATGTCAGGTGTTTAACAATGTCCTGTATGGCCAGGGCTAGGTCAGGTCTTTGAGGCTTTGACAAACAATCTAAATCTTTTAAGCTTATCGAGCAAAAGTTTTTTTTTCTTTGCAATTGGAAGGTAGCACAATTATAAGTTTCAAAGATAGAGTGCAAAACAAAACCTCAAAAAATTTATTATCATGGTTTTCATTGAAGCTAAAGAAATTACAATCCAACTATTGGTTAACCCCAAAAGGACTTTCAAAAATGTGAATTAGAATGTGAAGGTCTTTTTCTTTGTCATGTTTGGTTGTTCTAAGTTTTAAGCAAGTCTTCTAAACCTTTCCATTCCATCTTCCATCCGACCTTTGACTTTACACACACTCCAAATTGGAAATGTGTATATACAAATCAAATAGAAACAAAACATGACACACAAACAAATCATAGACAGACACAGAAAACAAAGATAACAAACTTCCACCCATATTGTTATTCCATGAGCCTATGAGCATGAGCTAGAGCCAGATAGAATATTTCAAATTTATTTCATCTATAGTGGATAGAATAGTTTCTAACAAATTCTCATGACATGATAAAATGTTTTTTGACACAAAAGAAGTATACCTCCACATCAACATTTGTCCTCGTAATATTGTAATATTGTCCACATGACAAACTAAGGACCAAAAACATAGGTAGCCACCAATATTGGACAGTACTAAGGACATTGCTCATGTTTCATTCTTGTACATTTGAAGTTTCATAGGACTTTGGCAGAATATGTAAAGAAAACAAGTGTAAGGAAATTAACGTATTGTCCACCTAGATGATGAAATAGGGTGGGAAGACCAATATAACTAAAACCAATCTAACTATTATCAACATTGATCTTAAAAATCTAATACATGGGATTTTTAGCGTGAGAATAATTGGAGGGAATCCTAGGATAGTCAAGTATGTTTCATCCACAAGGGTAGAACACTGTCCACAGAAACAATCAAGTTTGTTTGATCCACAGAATCTCGCACCTATCAAAGTTTTTAATTATGTACATCTAGAGAAATCAAATGTTGTAGAAGTTGTGGGAGTTGGATACTTGGTTTATTGGTTGTGACCTAGATCTGTGTTAGCAAAAAAAATTGGTGACTAAGCCCTAACCAGAGGAAATGATGAAATAGCTTTAACAAATGAAGTATTGGGTTAACAAATGTACTAGCAAAAGACACCAAGAGAGAGGACGGTTGGTGATCATTCATGTTAGAAGAGCCGCATTTTGCTTCTTGATGTCTTCGTTATTTTATGTGTTTTTGTTGTTTGTAGGTTATGGAATCTGGTGTGTTGTTCTTCATGGAATGTCAACGCCCAAATTAGAAGTTGATGGTGGAGCATTATTTCAGGATTTTCTTTGTTGGTGTGATGCGGGATTTGTGGGAGAGAGAAAAGAAGGCGTTTGTTGAAGGGAGGAAATAAATACCTGATGATGAGGAAAACTAAGCACCCTAGTTTTCTCACTCAAATTCTTTCTTCAATTTAATCTATTTGTGTTGAAAACTTTAAAGAGGAATGCATGAAGCTTTGATTTTGAATAGACTACTCATGGTTGCTTTAGGATTTTCCATTGTGCTGAAATTGGTGAATAGAACATTAGGAGTCAATGTGTTAGTAGAGTTTTAGGACGGAGGTGATGAAAGGCTCAAAGGGGTTGTTCCAACTGGCCTTAATGGGATTCCTACTCAAGTTGAATGTGCTTAAGATAAATTTGAGGGGGCATGGGAAAGATTGAATTCCTTAATGTTTAGGAGCTCCAAGCAAGTTCTTTATAATGGGAGGTTCTTGGGAAGATCTTAAGAAGATGTTACAGACATTACTTGTCCATATCTTTGTTGTCTCCACACCTACATTTTTGTTGGCATTCTAGGAATGTTGTGTGTAAAATTTATTTACTGTTAGGATACCCAGTGGAAGGCCATGATAGTCCACAAAAAGAGGATCCGAAAGGTGCTAATTCGTCAAGGTCCTTAAAGTCCTTCTGTTATCAAGTTATTAAAAAATGTATTACTCCTACACATTGGTTGTGTGTTTTCAGGGTTTTTTGTATTGATATACTAGTTGGTAAACCCATTTTGCAAGCAAAATGATCAGGGGAAAAGTTTTATCAGGAGGTAGAAAGAAAAAAGGAAAATCTCCCGGAAAAAGGAAAACCCTAAACCCGGACACACCCAAGAGGATACCCATTACACTGAGTGATACCCTGACACTGAGGGATACCCATTACACTGAGTGATACCCATTACGGACACACCCAAGAGGATACCCATTACACTTCGTGACACCCTGACACTAAGTGATACCCATTACACTGAGTGATACCGATACCCTGAGTGACTTTTCCTCTCACCGAAAGTTCTCACAACCCACCCAAGAGTTTACCCATTGCAATGAGGGACCCTGTTTTCCTCACAAACAAACCAGACACTGAGTGATACCCATTACCCTGAGTTTTCCAGCCAATAGGATATCGGACGGACGGACACACACCGATTCTTTTATATAAGTAGATGCATGCATTATTTTGTTGTGACAATTTAGCTTATAGATTTGTATGTTACCCTCCTTTTGGTGACATGGTGTTGTTTTTCCAACAAAAGTGAGTTATAGTATGCATGGATGTGTGAAAAATTTGTCTGTTTAACAAGAAAAAAATACTCAAAGCTAATCAATGGTGAATGAAAAGTGTGTTCCGGTTTTGAATTTTACAAAAAACAATTACAAAATGTCCATGGATTTTGCTTCTGAATGGGAAGATACTAATGAAATACTTTACATGTGCCTTTTATGGAATAGCAAAAAGGCCATGCTTGTAGCAAGCCTTGGCCCATGGGCATCTTCTTAGGGTGCCTAAGTTTTTTCCTAAATTGTTTAAGCTTTTTCATAGTTTGCATGGGCTTCTTCCTAGGGTGCCTAGGCTTCTTAATAAATTCACAAGTTGCCTAGGCTCTTTGGTACTCTAGGTTGCCTTGGGTTTCTCATAGGCTTTGCAAGCTTTTTCCTAGGGTGTTTAGGTTTTTTCTTAGGTTGCTTAAGCTTTTTAATAGGTTGCATGGAATTTTTCTTAAGTTAATTACCCAGGCTTTTTCTTAACTACTGAAGTTTTTTCATAAGGTGCCTAAATTTTTCTTAGGTTCCTAGTCAAAGATCTTATCATGTGACTAATTTCAATTATTCTTCCTTTTGAGGGGTATAAAATCATTGGCCTTTTACAATAAGGACCAAGCTTTTGCCATTGGGCCTAGGCTTTTTACATTAGGTCCAAGGTTTTCATGCATGAACGTCAACCAAACTAGGCCTATGGGACATGGGCCAAAGATTTTTTTCATATATAAAAGGGTTAGGTCTTTTAGAGTTGGGCCTTGAATTCTTGATGTTGAAGTTCATAGTCAATGGTGGGTGCTAGTGAAAAAAGGAGTGATAAAAAATTATATTAAGGTTGTTGGGTGAATAAATGGAAATGCAATTTAGCATATCCAAAACAATGGGTCGACATCTCATTCATTATATTTTCGAATCCTACAAAAAGTAATGTCACAATCAATAACATTATAATGATTAATGCAACCAAGGCCAAAAAAACCCTAATGCAATTAATGAAATTGTTGGTGTGTAATTATTATTGTGAGTTTTACTTTTTTTTTTTTAAATGCAATTTGGTTGTTGTTTAGTTTGAAAAAATATATATTTGTTATTAAAAAAAGTTATGTTTATTTTTATTATGTTGATTATGTCATATTAATATGGACCTATGTCATGCACGATAATAATCCAATTTGCAAGCTTTCACAATTTTACTTTATTTGGTATGTAATGATGACTTGGTGTTCATTAGCTTTTTAAGTCTTCTAATTTTATTAAGTTCAAATTGTATTATTTGTTATTTTTTTGATAAATTGAAGCTTTTACAAGTTCTACGAGATGGCCACTAGGTATTTGCATGAAATGTATAAAAATTGCTTTCAAATGTCAAGATTTAAAGGTAGCCAATTTTTATCCTTTTATTTTATTATGTTCAAATTGTGTTATCTATTAATGTTTTGATAAATTAAAGTTTTACAAGTTGTACCAAATGGCCACCATGTACACGCATGAACTGTATAAAATTGTTTTGAAAACTCAAGATTTAGAAGTAGCAAGTTTTAATCGTATTATTATACTAAGTCCAAATTGTGTTGCCTATCAATGTTTTGATAAATTGAAACTTTTACAAGTTGTACCAAGTGGCCACCAAGTATTAGTATTTGCATGAAATGTATTAAAAAAAATTTGAATGTCAAGATTTAAAGGTATCAAATTTTTGGTCATTAATTGTGTATTTGGTTTCTTATTGCAGATGAATAATTATGTTAAACCAAGATTGGTTGGCATAAACATATACATTCAAAGTCCTTAAACTTACCCAAATCACTAAAAGAAATTTGACAATCTGTGATTGACTTTATGACTAACTTTTTAATCATAAAGGATAGAAATGACTAACATGGACCATAATAATTACGAAGGAATTGTTTAAAACACCTAGTCATTTAAAGTTTGATGTGGCACTTCACATCCAATAGTCATTACGGACAAATTATCGATCATTTCAAACAAAAAGATGTCATGCTAGCATGAAGGTTGGGCCCACAATTATGAAACCTTTGAAACCTTTGTTTGCAACATTATCTTTGAATTTATGTATTAAATTATTAATGTATGACTCACCTAATCTGACTTATTCATTAATGTGGGTAATGAATAATTTCGACTACCACATGTCACCATGCATTTTACCCAATTTTTGCAACCATGTTGACACATGGTGGCATATGATTTGTGGAGATGTAGTCATATATTAGTCATAACATAGTCATAGTCATAAACTAAGTAGTGCTGGAATCATTAAGGAATTGTTTGCACAATAATAAAATAGGTTGATATGTATATGTGGCACATAAGGATAGGTTAAATTTTAGTTATATATTAATCATTTTATAGTTGTTTACTAGTGATAAAAATATTCATGTTGTACACATGGTGCACAAGGATTGGCAGAAATGTAGTCATATATGATAATTGTTAATTATTAATTATATTTTACTAGTAGTACACATGTTAGAAACAAAGTGGCTCACATTTCCTAGTAGAAATTGCCACATGGTGGGGTTTGATTCGTATGCATGGTGGATCTTTATTTTGACATTTGTAGATGCATTTCATCACATGTAATACTTTCCAATAAATTTATAATTACCCTTCATGTCATATGTTAATCATATTGGGAATGATTATGTATGATACTTTTAATGTTTCACATATCTAACTATTCCTATTTCAGGTTCAAAGAGAGAAATGGATAACAATGTCATATGGAATCTAATCATGTTCATTTAGATCTAATGTAACAATCGTAATCACAACTACCTAAAATGTAAAAATATGCAAAATTGGAGACCACTAAACCAACCTAATTAATTGCAACGTAGAACAATACATATCAACTTGTTCGAAAAAGCCAAAAACAAGCAAAAATCTAATTATGGAATTAGTAATCAAGCATTAGAAAAAATTGTGTTTGTCATTCAAAAAGTATGTCAATTTGCAATTTTGACATAATTCTAATTCCATAATTTAAAAGTGCCTATGACATCTCCCATTGTAGTTTCATCTCCTTTGTTGGGGTGCATCCATGAAGCATCAAGCACATGTCCAATTGCCACATCTACTTTGAACCAAAAGTCTAGGATAGTCGTGCCATGGAATGTCTCCACCCCCCATTGACCATTTATTTTCCCAAAAAGTCACCATTTGTCACCAAACCGACTTGTAAAATTGTTACCAAGCCTTGAAATGAGGCAATTGCTCTCACTATTATACAAAAGGGTCAAGAAGAAGAAGAAGAAAAATAATACCATGGGTATTATAGTGCCCACCCTTGTTGTAACAATTAAAAGAAAGAGAGGTGTAGTAAATGTTCCCACCCTTGAGTAAGGTCACCTATATTGCAAAGATTCAACTTGCTACTACACCAAGTGGAAAAGCTTAGAAAACCAAAAAAAATTGGGGCATTTAATCCCAAGTTTGAATGAATAAATTTGGAATTACTTCTATCTACTATTGTTAATATGTTTATTGGTAGTAAGTGAACATGCATTAACAACCACATTACAATAAAGGATGAAGTGAAAAAATCTACACAAGCTAGAATAACACTAACCATGGTTGGGACTTCATTACATCCATGTCAAGTTGATGTTATTGCAGTGGAGGTGATAGAAGCAATGAAGGGTATACAACATGGCGATGTTAATCCAAAGGAGCTAATGGAGGCAACTAATGCTATGGAGATAGACCAAAAGCTACTTCAAAAAAGTCCAATCCATGTAATTGCTATTTGGAAAATCCCTATTGTGCACAAAATAGCCTTTAGAGACTCTGAGCCTAATTCTAAAGGAACTTCACCATGTTCAAATAGCCCATTGGATATTTTCAATAAGTTCAACCCTACTATGATAACATCAAAATTCACCATTGGGAACAAACACTAGAATCCCTAATGTCTTCCTAGTTATTTGATCTTTTTACCAACATGTAGAAAACTAGGCTTAGATGTATGCCACAATAATTACCCAACTAGGGGAACTCAAGGAATGAAAGGAAGACACAAAAGCCAGCTCATGTAGTAATCTAAGAAGCTGACTAAGTAATACAAGGAACATGATGCATTACTAGAAACCAATTTGAAAATACAATAGGAAAATATTCAAAACCTAGTTGAAAACCTATAAAACCAAGTTATTGGGTATGCAAAGATGGAGAAAAAATTGATGAAAATTCGACTTGTGGAAGTTATAGTAGCCTCACTATGGTCACAATGTGCTGAAGCAATAGAATAACTATAGTTTAAACACAAAAATCTAGGCTAGAAGGAGCAAAAGTTATTGGATACCAATCAATGATTGTAACAAGCTAAGGGGACATTAGTGGACTTTGAGTTGTGATTAAATGATATGACTACCATTGCATTGGAATTCCAAAAGAAATGGGAGACAACAAAAGTTAAATTAGTAGTTGTTCAAAGAAAAAGGGCAATTGGAAAGGGAGCTCAAGTTCTAAGTCAGCTTACTACAAGTTATAAACTGAAGCACCTAAAAACCAACCCTCCAATTGGGAATCCTCCCAATAATCCTCTAATAGACACTATGATTGCAAAACTCAAGGAACAACTGTTGTGATGGAAGGTTAGGTTGATGTGCATCAATCATTGATGAAAATCAACTCGAAGATTACAAATATTTATTACAAAATTACATTTTGCTAAGATCAAGGAAATTCATTGGGCTACCAAAGATGGTAACATAATAACCAAGTGGGCACAAATGTAAGAAACCATTGTTAATATGATTACAACCTCTTTCAACAAGTGGAACAAGGATGAACAACTATATGGGCACAAGATCAATGCTTATGCTACCGCCTATCCCAATTTCCAATACCAATTGCCAATGGTGATACCTTCCAATAAGCCTTTTAAAAACTCATTGTTAAAGGCAGACTTGTGTTATCATTGTAGGACAAAATGGGTAGAATTGTGTTGTCATTGTAGGGTAGAATGGGGCTAGATTGATTAGGACAAAAGAGAGGGCAATTTGAATTGGTTTTATGGTAAAACTTAATTGGGAATGAACTTTGGAGGAGTTTTGATTTTGGATCATTAAAATTTGTTATAGTTTTTTTTGGAGGACCTCATACTAGAACTAAGAGAAGATACTTTGATGGATAAACACATTTTTGATATTTTTGTACCCATTTTGATTTTTCTATTTTCAATTCCAAACTGCTTGGAATTTTGTTTCAGTTCACTACATATATGATTATTGTCGCAACCCCACTTTGAGGGAAGTGTGAGTGCGTCACTCACACTCCCGAAAATGGCACTTAAAAGTCCTCCGAGATTCCCGAAAACTCAAAACGAAATTGTAAGGATCAAAACACCTTGCATTGAAATGTTCTTTATATCATTGAAAAGGTCTTGAAGTGTAGATGTCCAAAATGGCCTTGCATGAGCCATTTGGACATCTATAGCACAAGTTATGGTCGAAAGAAAGGCCGGGAGTCAAACTGGTAGTGTGACTCCCGACCACTAAAAGTCGGGAATCGACCCAATCCCGGTGCCTGTAAGTGAACTGCAACACATTGTTGGAAAGCTCTCGAGGAGAGCTACAACTTTGCTTCAAACCTCGTCTCAGTCCAAGGTCGGGGCGAGAAGTTACGAACGCCCAAAGTTTCGGGAGTCCAAACCGGGACAATTTCGGGACTCCACTTTGGGAGTCCCAGGAAAAAGTGTCATTCGGATGCAAGTGCGACAGTGAGACGCAGAGAATACTATATGGGGGAAGGTGGTGGCTTCCCCCGAGTCCGGGACGTGGTGAGTCAAGTGAGTCCAGTGTTGCCCGTGGCTTGTCCTAGCACCAAGGGTGCTCTAGAATGCGAACTAACCAACTTGTTGGTTGGTTTGATGCAGGTTCGAATGAGAGAATAACTTGTCCCTCTTCCTAGTCCAATCCTGGAGCTTCAGCATGCCCTTCTACCCCTTTTAGTGTTGAGAGTTGAGAGCGTGCCCTAAATCTTCCCCAATTTCGCAACTTGGGTGACTTGGTCCCGACTTGGGACCAACAAAAGACTTGGGAGTGCATCAATTCTAGTTCAAATATGGGTTTTCTTATGATTTTGATAAACTTGATTTTATGTTTTCTATAATTTTGTTGTTGTTCTAAAATTTGATAGTTTCAATGACAATATGTGGAAGTATAGAAATACAAATTAGAATAATAGAAAAATATTAACATTTATCATTCGGTGACCATCATCGGGATGAATTTGGGGTAAAAAATGAAGATTATATGGATTTATTTTTTTTTTGTTATTTTTGTTACAAGTACAGAGAGGTTGTGTGATTTTTTCCCCTCGTTATATAGATTTAAAATAGGAATTTAGTTATTAGGATTGAAAATTTGAATGAAACAATTGTCGTAAGGATTTGAATTTATAGTAATTTATTAACTAAAAAGATCATTGGAATGGGGACAAACATGAATCGCATGGTTTTTGTACAAAGACAACTACATTAGATTTGTAATTTAGCAGAATGAAAAAAACATAGTAGAAGTGGAACTATTATTGTTGGATGATGTCGCATAGTTCTAGATTTGAAAAAAAATACATAACATATTGTGTTAAAAATCCTAGGACAAAGGAGCAGCCTGCAAGGTATAAAACATTGTTTCTAATAGTTATGGAACCTCAAGAAACATTTATTGGTAAAATAATGAAACAACCCAATATTTGAAAAAGATTGTCATTGAGGGCAATACCTTTCACAACAACACCTCTTGAGTTTTGTGACTAGGCTTTGTGACTACGTCTTAATCAGGAAAGACATATGCAACTAATCATTCATATGCAACAAAGGGGAAGGTTTCTTTTTTAGGCTTCAACCAATTCTACATGCATCTGCCCTAGTTCTTGATGATGATGATTAGTGGTTCATGTTACGTTCTTGTGCAAGGATGTGGTTTTTGTAAGAGAGGGTTTATTTCATATGATGTAGCTATTGCATCTTACAAACATACCTACCACCCTTTTTGCCTTGCTCAATTGTGTAAAGAAGATAATAAATGTTGTGTATGCAAGGAGGTATTTCATCCTAAATAGTGGGCTTCTTGGGGAATACGAGAACCAAATGATGAGATTATGGCTCTAACTATAGAGCTTGGTGTGGATGACTTGTGCAACAACCTCAAGCTTGCATTGAAGGAAGAGTGTGCAACACAAAGAGAATCATGTAAGTTCCTAAATTCTTTCTTCATTACCAACAAATGTTTAAATTCACATCCATGGATTATGTAACTTGCATTATTTATTATTTACGGTTTAAGGTATTTCTTTACTACCTTTACAATCCTTACATATGGCATTAATTAGGATATTAATCTAACTCAATTTGGACCGGTTTTGTAAGTTTTGGGTGCATGTTTAAATTCCTTTTAAGTTCTAGCTATCTATCCAATCCTTGATCTAGGATTTAGAATCAAAGTTAGTGTGCATTGGATGTGCAAACTTTGTTTAATGTTTAGTTTGTAATTTGGTGTTCACAGTAGTTGATTGTTTTGTGCAAATGAATTCATTCTTTAATAAGCATCTAAGTGAAGAACTCAACATGCAACATGAACATAATCCTTTTTTTAACATTTAAATCTTGTGTTAAGCATTCAAAAACAATATTCATGACTAATAGCATTCATGCACAAGTCCTTTGGTAGGACTCTAATGTTGTTCAGGACAGCTTGTCCTTTGTCCATCATTCAAGTCCTTTGTTAAACATCTGACCACTTTGGTAATGAATAATTTCCTTTGTAAGGAATTGCAAGTCCTTTACTAAAACATCTAATTGCTTTGGTAATCAATCTAGTCTTTTGTTCAGTATATCAAGTCCTATGATTAAGCACCTAATTGGTTTGGTAAGGAGTATGGTTTTTTTTACCTACTTGAAGTCCTTTGTTAATCATATGATTGCTTGGAAAGGATTCTATTACTTTTTTGGGGAGTTTCAAGCCCTTAGTAAACACCTAATTGTTTTGGTAATTAATCTACTACTTTGTGGTGTTTTAGGTTCGTGGTAAGCACTTAACGGCCCTTTGGTAATCAGTTTACTGCTTTATGGGTTATGTTTGTGTGACTTTTCATAAGCACTTGATGTTCAAATGTAATTTGCAATCTACAAAATTTGAATATTAGTTAGTGAATGATAATATTGCAATTACTAAAATTACTATTAGTGTGTTATTCATGCAAGGACTGTTATATATGGACTCAAGCAGACCAAGATGGGGTTATGATGTTTCAAAGAACATCACATATAGTGGGGAAGAAAAAGATCTAGGGAATGTTAGCAACCAAGAGAAAGTTGCTACTAAATACTCCTTCTAGAAGAGAAAATCAATGGCCACAATACTTGATTCAAAATTTGTAAAGAAAACATCCTTATTTAAAGTGTTGAATCAGACAAAGTGTTACAAACACTTCCAGTTAATAGTGAAAAAAGAATTTCAAATAAAAGTGGAGATGATCAAGGTTTGCAGAATAATTGCCCAAAAGAAAAGCTACCATGGGCTCCCAAGCTAAAGCAACCAAAGAAAAATCAGGGCAACATTGTGTAGAAATATGTATCCATTAGAAGGTAAGTAGGCAATACATAAGGTGTTTGGTGTTTTTTTGGTAATAGTTGGAGAGAATAATTAAGCTAACCATTTTGCAATTTTTGTCTTTATATGATTTTAGAGGTGTAGTTAAAATGTGGGTTTGATTAGCTTTAATATTCAAGCTAGATTGGTACGTATGTTAATTAGCAATGATGCAACACTATAAACAAATTTTCTTCACCATAATGTATATTTTGGATTTCATCATTTTGATGTACTATTCATTTTAGATTATCCACTACACCAAAATGTGTCCTAGTTCACTTTGGGTTTCACTAGATTTTGAGTGAATTTGGACATTTTTACCATGGTGAAATTGGTCAACCCCCTAGTGAACTTGGACCAATTACTACGGAGAATGAATTGTTTCACTAGAACTTAGTGAAACAAAACTATTCTCAAGTGAAATACAAATTTACCAAACCATTCACTTGCTAGTTAATTAACTAGCCATCATGGAAATCAATTAAAATTATATTATATAATATATAATATTATTAATAATTTCATGATTTTTAACCTATGAATTATTGACACATGTCACTACTTAGGTTAAGTTAAAAACCAAACCTATGTACGTAGGCCACATAATCAAGCTAAGCACCTATTCTAAGAAACTAAATAGGAGATATTTGGTCAATTTACCATTGTTGACCACACATAACATCACTTATGAGGTTTGATCCCTTGACCTTTAGAATGGAAGCAAACACCTCTATGTCCTTTAGAATTTCTTTCAAAGTTTTTTTTGTTGTCACATGTTATGATGTCATAATTTGTTGAAACACTTCACCAGTTCAATTGTTTTCAACCAGTTGATTTACAGTAATGTTATCAGGTAGTTCAGCCCAATTATTATGGAATGGTTCTTTAATGATTGCAGTGGGTTGTTTGTCAATCTTGCCACACTGTAGTTGTTTCACAATTTCAACAAATGAATATTGTAAATGTTCTTCTATTTGCCAATCCTCTACTCCTTGGCTTTAATCAGTTCCCATTTTTTCAACACATGTTACTTCAATTGTTAAATGCAAGTAGTGACAACAACTACCACATTAATTGGTACATTCTCAAGTTTAGGTAGCTTTGGTATTGTAATAGTAAAATTAATAGGTTTAATTCTAAACATGTTTTGCATTTCAATCTTCCTAGGACATTTTCTGGTTCTTTGTTCGGCATTTGAACATATAATACAAGGGTATTGAACATGTATCCTAACCAGTTTAACATGTTGTGTTTTAGTTCTTGCTACTAGTTTTGTAGACTTAATTGTGGTTATTCATACTACTAGTACTTCTTTTTTTCAAATTTATCAGGTATCAAGACTATGACCTATTTTACCACAATTAATACAAGTTGACGTAGATTTAACACAAGTAACAACAAGTACCACTGGTTTAGTTACTATATTAACCTTTGGTGTGGTTAGTAATGCATCATAACTCAAACTAATAGGTTCACTTTCCTCACATACTATAGTAACTTCTTTTGTTCAATCAAGGTATTTTGTTTCATACATGTTGTAGTTAATATGAAGTAAGGTAACAATCCTATTCTGAAAATAATAATGAAGAAAACATCTATTGCTCTAACCTATAGATAGTTCTTAAGGCCACTCAGTGAACTATCAGGTTTTGAAGGAAATAAAATAAAGGAATAGAAGATAATTTTTTCTTACTCTTGTAAGGTAAGCAAAAGGCTTCAACACAAAAAAAGGATTATCAAATCTTAGTAGGACAATCTCATAAACTTTCTATAGAAACAAACTTGAAGCAAATAAAAAAAAGAAAAATTGCATACAAAACATTAAAACATTCAAAACATACAAAGGGAAAGCAACACATAGAAATCAAAATAAAAAAGTATGGCAAGAAAAAATTAATTTTATTCAAAAAAAAAATTCCCCTATATAGTCCTCAAAGGTATAAAGCCTTAAATACCTCCAAGAAAAAAGTCAAAAAGGGTGGAACATGTAGTTAGCCCAATCCTCCAAAAAATTGATCCTAAATATAACTTAATTCAAATCAATAATACAAATTGGTTTTGATAACAAGCTTTTTGGTAGAAAAAAATTTAGTAAATGAGTTTTGATAAAGAAATTTTGGTTTTAATAAAACTTGGATAAAAATATGATTTCAATAAATTATACCTTCAAATTCATTCCCCTTTTTAATTAGGCTTACATCCTCATAATTACAGTCTATACTTTCTACACTATTTTTCCATAGTCGTTACCTTTGTTACATCTACAACTTCCTCGTTAACATTTAATCCTACATCTTTCGATGTGGTAGAAGACCTCAGTACATTAGTAGCAAGGATAGCAATTGACTCTGGTTGTACCAAATAAAAGCCTCACCCTCCATACCAGTTCCAACCACCGGAACTTTGTTTTTTATTGTTATACCGGAAAATGTTAGATCAATTGTGTCATTGGAAAATGTTTTAACTTCTACAAAGGCAGGGGCTTAAATTGGTACAGAGCCTTTTGCTATGTTAAAAATGTTTGCAACATTGAAAATAATTCTCTTACTAGATGCCACCTCCAATTTGGTAAGTTACGATTCCAGTGTGACTACTGAATCCACCTCCATTTGCTAGCCTTCATTTTATCCTCACTCCCATCTATACTAGATTCAAATGCAAATCCAAATTGAGTTGGCACTTTTATTGAGATCAAAAGGTGGGTTCATTAACAACTGCAAAGTTTGTAGTAATCGTGACTAACATCACAACTTGATATGTACTACAATTGTGATTTAAAATTGATTCAATTTTTAAAATATGATAAATGACTTGACCTAACTAAATTATAAATGATAAATGAGTATAACTCTATAGTTTAAAATTTCATTCATGAAGTTACTCAACATATAATATTGAATGTTTAACAATATTAAAATCACAATGTTTTTAATGACTTATGAAACCAAAATGGGCTATAACTTGTTAAATAAAATTATTACCTATTTTAAAATGTTAATAACTTAAAAAACCCAATAATAAGGACCAGGAAAACACTGGTGGTGAATTAATGTTCACAATTGCCATTTAATCCCTTTCTCCCCATGGAAAGTCTTTTCCTTCCATTATGGGAAATTGCGTTTGTTGAAACCACACTCCCTTGTAACTAAAGCTCAAAAAACAATTCATATACAACTATTTTGTGACTATCCCCTTAGAAATAAGGGGTATTAATAAATAAATTGCCACATTAGAAAATTAGTTAATTGTATTTATAATTGCAAGTGAGTTGAAATTGGATTTTCTATATGGTAATTTATATACATCGTACATACATATGTAATCAACCATGTTTGACTTTTTCAAGAGTTGCATTGTAGTTGTTTGTGGCAACTACTTAAAAACTATTGTAAATGGGGCATTAAAACAACAACTATGTTGCAATTAATGTATAATGTACATACATGTGATCATGTTATTGTCCACATTTCCACCACCCATTATAGGATGCATTTGTAACTATTTTTTTTATTATGATTCCCATTGATATAATTAGTAGGGACATTAATGTGCCACTACTAAACTACTATATTATTCAACTATATATGTTATAACTATAGTGCAATTACTTATACTTTAATAAGGATACATATTCATATGTAATGTTTTGTAAAAATTTATTGTTTCAATAATTTCACTATTAAAGATTAATTATGTTTAATACATTTACTTATTATGAACTTATTGATTATATTAAATAATTGGCTATTAATATGAATAAATAAGTGTAATTAATATAATTAATTTCAGATTAACTAAAAAGTTAATTACTTATTAAATAATAATTAAATAAATATTTATCCAAATTGGGGATACTTCATAATGAATTCGATCAATTATTCAAGACAATGTGTGTGTGTGTGTGTGTGTGTTATGAATGACCTACCTAGCTACTAAAATATTTATTTATTTATTTTTAAAATGCCATGTGACAATTTTTGATTGGCCACATGTCACAATTTCGGACAATCATTAACAATAATAATGAACAATGGATAATTTCCAAAAAAAATTGTCATAATGCCACGTGTAAGATTTTAATGAATGGATGACAATTAATGATGTTAGTATGACATCATGGGTGCAATTATAATGGATTACATAGTAGTTGAAAATGAGTTGTTTTGACTAAGTTACAATGAGTTACAGTATATATATGGTGAGTTGTAATTTTGTAACTCATGCAACTTGTTTGTTAGCATTCACATATAAATACAATGAGTTGCAAATGTCCGATGCAACTCAAAATTTGAGTTGCAATGCCAATTGTAAAACACCCCTTTTTAAATAGTGTTCATAAGGAACTTGCCTTGAAAAGAACCCACCCAAGTTGCCTTGGGAACCATTTATGGGCCCAAGTTCCATGGGGAACGCATGGTTCCCACAACTTTGGAAGTTCATAACATCTTCATGTGATCTATGATTGAAAAACTTTACATTACAAAGTTGTAGCCCTCGATGATATCTTTCCAACATTGTTTCATGGGTTTCTATCAAAGGTCATTTGACCTTATTTCTTGTGTTTTAATAATCAAGAATCAAACTATCAATTTGATTCATGAGCTTTTTTTTAACCTTTTAACTTTTATCTCATAGCCTCAAATGGAAAAAGCAAATTCATTTTTGATATCTATTCTTTGAAAACTTTTTAACAAAATAAATGATTTGGAAAAAAATTATTCCTTGCACATTTCTCTCAAAAATTTGGGACATTCCATGTTCCTTTTTCCCCAAAGAGAATCCTTCCTAGAGAAAAAATTCATTTCTTTCAAGGGAGCAACCTTAGTTGCGGCTACCACTTAGTCCCTTTCTCCATAGGAAAGGTCCTTTTCTCCTTGTGGAAGTTGACCCCAAGGAACTTAGTTGGGCCTATCGCTTAGTCCCCTTCTCCTTGAGAGAGTTCAACCTCACGAAACTTTATTGAGATTACCACTTAATCCTCTTCTTTGTGCGAAGGAATCTACCCGACAACAACTACCTTGAAGAAGTTACCCATGGGTTATTTTTAATTTTTTTCATACATTTGGTTTGTGAAAGAAAAGGAGAGTTTGGGAAAAGAATACCTTGAACCTTTGGGTAGAAGAGGAAGATTCTAACCACTACATCACTCTTTTCCTTGAAAATGTTATGCAGTAAATATAATTAAAATAGTAAATATTTTTCCTCTTGAGCACTATTTTGCAAATATGTCAAGCCCAATGTCACATTTAATTCGTTACACATGTTTATGGTTTGCCTAATGTGCACCTAGTTGTTATTGCAAGCAGTAGAAAAGTCTTACCACCTTTTTTATCTTTATATGCCCTTGACCCAATCTACTTTTCTCAAAAAGGATGGATTACACCCAAACACACCTTGGGCCCATGTTATGCACATTTTACAAGCCCAAAACCTGCATAATAGGACACAAAGTTTGTAGGAGCAACATCAAGATGTGTTTAGGCATCACATCTTGGAGGGGCGAAAGGGCAGTCAGGGAAAAAAAGTTTTGCACCGGCACTAACAACTATGTGCACAAATAATGTTGGGAGTTTTGCAGGGATAAGAATTACCAGTGTGTCACAAATAAGGGCATTTGTGTGCAAGCATAGGAAACAACAGTGTTCGGCAATAGGAGCACCCCTGTGCGAGAATAATGCGATTGCAATGATAGGTATGTACTACCCTTTACCTCGACAGTCGGAATAACAGGAGAGACCCACCAACTAAGCTTCAACAGGGTCATCATTGCGACCCACCAGCTTTCCTCAGGATGTACGTATCTAATCGATACAGCACGTTGGCGGGTCCTTTCGTTCACCAGCGGTTGCACTGAGGACCAGTGTTTTTGTAGGAATTCTTTTAAAGCCATACTGGCGATCATCCCTAGGAAGATTTAGGCAAATATGATTATAAACCGTATATGAGTTACAAAATACTAATTACCCTTTAATATTTTTGCTACCCTGTGAAAATCAAATATAGAAATATGGCGATTTTAACTAAAATTTCCCTCACTTCTGGCAATCAAAACCCTCCAAAATCACTTTTCTATTTATTTTGGATTTCATTTTTTGGCGGAATTTCGCCAATTATAGAAATGAAAAAAACTGCCAAGGATACGGAGCGAGTGCACTGACCACGGGCTGAGATGAAAAAACCATCACTTTGGGAAGTTACCTGGACAGAATCTGTTGGATGAGATTGATTGTTTTGTTCCCATGCCTTAGAATTTTTGTGGTGAAGACTTTTGCAATACCTATGTTGGTGGTGTTGCAGACAGCCTTGCAACACTTGTTTTTTAAGGTCAAAAAAATTACATTTCAAAGTTTGGATCCTTTTGCAGCATCATCCCAAGACCTGTGTAAAGGCAAGTTATTTACATTCATTCGCTACCCACCAGCTGTCTGAGCAACTCAAGATCGTCTGGTTGAAAAAATCTGTATATAGACTTATTTGGAGGTTTTTTGGTTCACTGCATTCTCAACGGCTGCTGCCCTAATTCAATGAATTGGGAATGTTGACCATTGGGAACACAGTGAACAAAAGACTCTTGAACCCAAGGGGAACAACCACGGAAACATGGCAAATCAAAGCAGCTCCTGTGGGGACTGGATGAGATGAGGAACTTCTTCATTCATCACGGAAGGGAGGTAACTCCCAACGTGATGGTCAAGTATCCCAGGGCCCGACCACAGGGGCTAACATTGTTTGAGTAATCACTATTAGATGCGCATGGCCTCAATGGCCATGGCAGCTGCTGTCCTCTCCCAATAGCCATGGTACCATCCCCCAACATCAATAGGACTTTTTTAAAACTATGAATTAACTTATCCGCGTTTGTCTATTTCATCTTCCGTTTTTTTCCGTTGCAATTGCATGCGTACTATTGCTAAGATCGTCAAAAGGTTGTCTATCAATTGCAAGGTATTATTGCTGACATCGTCGCCGGTGGTTTGTCTTTTTATGATGCCCTTTTTCCCTTCCTTCCAAATTGGATAACGACACAGACTTAAGTACGAAACCCCACCTCGCTCGCCTACAACAAACAACCGGCAGTAGCAAAAGACTTAAGTACGAAACCCCACCTCGCTCACCTACAACAAACAACTGGCAGTAGCAAAAGATTTTAAGAGATTTAGTATGCTCAGCTTCTCAACTCTCTAGAATTTCTCCCGCGGGCTAAATTTCATACGACTTGCTTCTCGGCAGTTCGATCGGCTCTGGTGGGAAACTAGCGGGCGATCATTTAGGATCAGGAGTCTTTGAAGCTATATAGCCTTTGTGATACTCGATTCTTGAGATTAACTAAAGTAAGGGACGTCATTCTGTCATTGAATTTGAAGGTTTCTTGTATCTTCTGCAGCAGTCCACCATAATCACGAAACTCCGTCTCTTTCTTTGGAAAATTGAAAGGACTTTGTATGTGAGAGATTTCAGTTGGATTGAATAACTTTGCTCTTGATTTCTGTTAGGAAATTTTGCTTGTTCAAAGTCGTGGAAGTTATATTATCACAAGGGGAAAATGTTGGGTGAAGAAGACAAAGACTCAAACCAAGCGGTAGTGGCTGGAGGAGGTGCTCATGTGGTGGCCTTCCCTTTCCCTGCACAAGGACATATTGCTCCCATGGTTCAGCTATCCAAGACCTTGGCCAGCTATGGGATTGCTATCACCTTCATCATTGCAACTCCTCATCTTGCTAGTGTGCGAGCATTGGTGGAAGATAGTTTTGAAGGCCATGGCAAGATTCAAATCATTTGTTTTGATATTCCTCCACAATATGTCAACACTAATCCACACACCTTGTATGATCTGATGTTCTATCTTCCCAAAAACAAGCACGAGGTTTTTGCCGAAATCATACAGAAATTGATGGCACCCCAGGATGTTACTGCTTTTAATCATCATCAGCCTTCCCCAATCTCTCATTCATCAAGCAGCACCATTGGAAGTTTTTGGTTCAGCTCTCCTGTGTGCATCATCTCCGACATGCTTTTGGGTTGGACCCAGGTACCCTTATTGCAACGTTTTCATTAATTATTTATTGTGTCAATTTGTATGATGTATTAGAGAGTGGGCAAAGTTTGGTCAATTCAGCTGTTCAGCATGAGAATTAGTTGATGCAGAGGGAAAATAAGACCTACCAGCAATCAACATTCTTGCAAACTAATTATTATGGAAATATGGACCACTTGCTCCACCTCCAATGTAGTAGTAGTTGTAACTTCTTAAAGTGGAGCTACCCTCACGGTCCCTTGTTAAGAAAATAAGTCCTTGACCTACAGTTTTGGATTCTTCACTTTCTAGCTTCAAACCTGACTAATTGATATGTCATATCGAGGATGGGGATGCAGGATACAGCAAAAAAATTCAAAATCCCAAGATATTGTCTTTACACTTGTGCAGCACGTTCCTTGTCAATGATATTGCATGCTAAAAATTGGGTTGCTCAAGGGCTCATCCCCATGCCATTAGACGCTGCAAAGCCACTAGAAATTCCTGGATTTCCCCCACTCTCACCCATCGATCTTCCCTCAGTTTACTTGCAGGGAAGTGAGATGAAATATCCTCCACAAAGACTTGTTGATGAAGGGAAAAAGCTCAAGGAAGCCACTGGGGTGCTTGTGAATACAGTCAATGAATTGGAATCCGGTGTTATCACTGGCATACAAAAATTTCTTCAAAGTGATTCAGAACAAGAGCAGGTCGGTTCCCTTACTTACCATGGAGTTTCTTACTAATATCATGACCCTAGTAGCTACCCATGATCAAGGAGGGTTGTAGTGTAGGAAAAAATGGGTGACTAAGAGAGTAAGGAGTAAAAATTTTACTTAGCCAATAAGGTGCAGCCATAAGGCCCACGTTTTTTTTTTCTTTGGGGGGGGGAAGGGGGGTTAGGGTTCCTACCATATTCTCAAGTTTTCAATGTGTTCCCCAAACATTTTATCCCATAACCTATTCTCAGAGTTGCACTCCCATAACCTATATAGCTGGGCTAAAGGGGAGAAAAAACCATAATCCTACTTCGTTCCAGTGCAAACTAACAATTGGGGAAAGAGTTTGAAGTTTTAGAAGCTTAAACTTCAAACATTCATCTTAAGTTTGAACTTTTTTTTGGGTGCAAGGCTGCTCAAAGTAAATGAATGGAAAAATAAAGGAATACAGCCAACAACCCACACTCTTAGGAAGGGGAAATTATAGCCCAAGCCAAAAATGGTTGTGAACAACTTTAGAGCAAATACAGCCAATGAGATAGCTAAATATGAACCAAGAAATTTTAGGGTCCATTTTTTCCCCTAAAAGTGTG
>Ga0209611_10000204_pt1 | contig 76428 bp, 62 predicted proteins | sample S1TSphgellanicum_3_FD_187693 | JGI IMG/M metagenome (GOLD analysis project Ga0209611, IMG submission 187693) | Host-associated microbial communities from peat moss isolated from Minnesota, USA - S1T2_Fc - Sphagnum magellanicum MG (SPAdes) (version 2) | ecosystem: Host-associated > Plants > Peat...
AAAAAAAAAAAAAAAAAAAAACCTAGCTGCTAACAAGCAAGGCAAGGAAACCAACAAAGTTATCAACAGACCTACTCACCAACCTAACAAGGAGATTTGGAAAAATAATAATAATAATAATAATCCAAATTGCCAGATTTTTATGATGAGTTCCAGTAGGTAGCCAAGAATATAAGAAGGATTCTAGTTTCTTTTTTGTACTTTCATATATAATATGTAGCCAAATATGGCTAAATCATCTTATGGATGATCGCCACTTCAGCTAATCACAAAATTGAGGGGGAAAAAAAAAACCCTGGCTGCAAGGCAAGGCAACCAACCGAGTTATCAACTGACCGACCGACCGACCGACCGACCGACCTAACAAGTAGGTGATTAACAAACATAAGCCACCGGCAGTAGGCGGTGGATGGAGAGTAAGAAGGGCAGAAGAGTAGGCAGGCGGGGAGCGAGGGAGGGAGGGAGGGAGAAAGGGAGGGGGAGGGAAGGAGGGAAAATGGGGGGTGTTCGTGGTTCGTTCGTTCCGTAGGGCAAGACAGACAGAAGAGCCCAAAGAAAGAAAAGAAAGAAAGACTGTTGTTAGGCTATTTGCTCACGCACGCACAAACACACACACAATAGAACGCGGCGGGGGGTCTGGTCTGTTCTGGTCTGGTCACCATTGCGGCCTGTGATTTTGCTGTAGCCAGCCAGCCAGCCAGGCCGGAACAAATAGCGGCGTGACTTAGTACTAGTGCTAGGAGCAAAGGTACTGGGTGTTAGTGGCGTGCCAGTTCGACTGCCGCCATAAATCTCATCTGCCGAACCATTCAAATAATATTCACTCCATAACAATACCGTTGTTTGTTTTGTTTTGTTTTGTTTCTTCTTTCCATTTCATTCTTTGCTTGCTTTGCTTTGCTTTGCTTTGCTTGGCTTGGCTTGGCTTTTGCATGGCGTGTTTTCGGCAATGGTCCGCCATAGCGGCGTTCAAGCCGTTGTTTGGTGTCGCTGGACGCACAGGGGATGTGCACTCGCAGTGGAAGAAGGCGCAATAATGAAGAAGAACCGGTTTGGAGTGATTTTGTTTGAGATTGGGGAGTGAATGGCGTCTCCTCGTCAAGAGAAAGACAAGAAACGGAGGCGACCAGGAGGAGAAGGCGGAGTGATTGAGGAGGTTGGAACAGGCATCGAAGAAGGCGTGGTGGATTGCCGCATCGACGAGGGCAAAGTGCAAGGTCAGTTTTGTCGATTGAGCTCCTCGGAGTTTAGTTGGGGTTTACGGAGCGACGATGTTGTTTGTGGTTGTTGATATATTCCGGAACCTATGTAGAGATAGTGGATTTGTTGTTCTCCATGGTCATCGGAGATGAAAGTCCGGGTTTTTGTAGACGCCACACGCACACACCAAAAAACAACAAGAAATGTTCCCAGAGGATGTGTGGATTCGGGATGGACAGAAGGGAGTATTGTGACAGGGCTATGGACCGATATGTGTTTCTGGATGCGACAAACTGTTTGCCTCTTGGTTCTTTTCCAAGAGCAACTGTTGTTCCCCTTTTTTGACGGGTAGTAAAGAGGGCTGCCATTTTGGTTCTGGAGACTCTGTGCTTATTAGGTTTAGGAGGAATTGCCTGGTTTTCAAACTGAAAGTGCATGGCAGCATGGAAAACTCCAGGAAAACCAGAGTTGTAAGGTGTAATCTGCAGTTGGCTGATTCATTCCAGTGAATGTGCTTCTTAAATTGCTCTCTCTCTTTTGGGAATATCCTGGATGGGGAACAGCATGTTGTATTTTTAAGTTATTGAAGTACATGGAGGAGCACAAATGACTTGTCAGGAACCCCCACTGATGCTTGTGGATCCCAGAGTGGTTTATGCTTGGGAAAATACAATCACATATTTTTTCCAGATGCTTATGCAATTGCATGTTCATGAAAGCAGCTTTTAAAATAAGGTTGACACGCAAGGGAGACGCCTTTTCAATTTTGAAGCTGGAGAAAGAAACCGCAGATGAAAATGGAGGGGATGGAGGAGCAAACAATCTAGCCAGCAAGAGAGATGAAGGATTGGCAAAACAGGTGACTCCAAATATGGCCAAGGAGATCCAGGAGAGGGATGGTGAAACCGAAAAGGAAATATCAGAACCTGCAAATAAGAGGACCAAGCATGGAAAGAATAGTATGCCACAGATTGTATCAGAATCAGGTGGCTATGGTGGTCAGGAAGGGAATTACCCTGGAATGAAGGAGGACAGCCTATTACATGGTGCATTTGCAACACAGTCCAATACAACTTCTCAAAAAGATTGTGTTGGTGGAGCAGGTAAACCTGTGCCCAGTGTGAGTGTGTCTGAGGGTGCCAAGGCATTTCAGGATGGAGTAACTTCTGCTGTCCTTGGCACAGGGACAATGCAACAAGTGAACACTGCTGAGAACACGGCTTCAAGGGAGTCACTAGTACAGGAGATCTATCCAATACCCAGCCATGCTGGTGAGTTTTATACTGATCTTCTGTGTTCTGTCTCTGATGCTGGATATAAACAAAGGAGTCATGATTTAGAAGGTGGTAGGGAAAAATAGTTGTTGTGCTTGTTCTTCTCTCTTGTCATCCCATGTGTGTGCTGTGCTGCAGTCCTTGATGGCTGACCTTGACCATGAAGCTCATGATTTACTTACTGTGCCCTGTTTTCACTGATTTTGAGGTGATTGCTTTGTAACATTGCAGGCTGGTTTGTTTGGAATAAGATCCACTCACTAGAGCGTCGTTCACTGAGTGAGTTCTTTGATCAGAAGGCAGTCTCTAAAACACCTAAGATCTACAAGGAGTACAGGGATTTTATCATCAACAAGTACAGGGAGAATCCACACCGGCCCCTAAAGTTCACTGAAGTGAGGCGGATGCTGATTGGTGATGTGAATTCCCTTCGGAGGGTGTTTGATTTTTTGGAACACTGGGGACTTATAAACCACCAGGTTTTACAAGATTCTGAAACCAAAGCAGCAGGGGCTGCATCTCCTGTCCCTGTCCCTATGGTGGTTGATTCTTTACCGAGCGGCATTCGAGTGGTCCCTTCTCCAGTTCCCTCTCCTTCAAAGACACAAAGTTCTGTTGTGTTGGATGCTTCAGGTAGGTTGTATGTGGATCAATTTCTGGTGGATCCTTTACAGTCTTCATAGGCCCTTCAATGGAACTGAGAGGTGACTCAGGCCACACAAATAGGGGTGGACAGAGAGGTGATGAACAGCAATTGTTTGGGAATGCTTATTCCTGTGAATACAGTGATTGGGCATTCCCCTGCTTCTCAGTTACAGCTCAGTCCCCATCAGGAAGGTCCTCAGTCTATACTTCTCATGATATCCGTTACCTTTGTTAAGTGTTTTTTTAAACTGTGCAGATGGTTCTGTAGGGGCATTGAGATCAAACAGCCTTGCTACCCACAAAAGTGTATATACATCAGCTAGTAGGCATTCAGTCTCTGATGATGCCAGCGGCGCCTCTAATAAGCCAGAGGCAGAGATCCTGTGCCACATCTGTAAAGGGGAATGCTCCAAGCAACGGTTTTACCATCGGCGGGTCAGCCCTATTCCTTTTCTACACCTTTTACCAATTAGGATGGAGTTGCTGGTCTGGTAGGATGATGTGCTGAAGCTGACTCTTCAAGCCAGTGTATATCCAACCTGTTTATTTAGTACTTACAACACATCCCTTTTGTTGGGACTAAGATTGGAGTAATTTATAGGAAGAGCTTCTCATAGCTACAACTGGGATGTAGGCAGTATGAGAGGTGACCATCAAACAGCTCAGTAAGGATTTTCTGCTACTGGAGGTTGTCCTTATTGTGGCCCATGGGTGATTTGTGTATTGACCTGTGTATCATGACCTCAACAGGTAGGGATTAGTTTATGCGTAGGCTGCTTCAAGAATGGGAAGCTTCCAGTGGGTACCACAGTTGGTGAGTTCATCAGAATTGAGGCTGGTGTAAGAGCTCCAACCAAGGAGTGGTCAAGCAAGGAGAATTTGTTGCTGCTGGAGGCCCTTCTGAGTTATGGAGATAATTGGAACCAGGTAGGTTGCGAAAATTTGGTACTCCTTACCTTGAACTGAAGACTTGTTGTGGTCAATAAGTATCTCACCCTATAGTACTCTTTCTGCAGGTTGCACAGCATGTGCGCAGTAGAACTGGAATTGAATGTGTGAAACAGTTCATTCAATTGCCTTTTGGAGATCAGTTCATTTCTGAATCCCATGATACAAATGGAGTGGTCACCAATCATGCAGTAGTGCTTGAAGAGGCAAAAACTGTTTCTGCTGCATCAAGTGATGGGATTAGCATGAGTAGCAGAGTGAAGAAGGGTGAGGCTGTTCTTCCTAGCACAATGCCAACAATGGAAGCATCAGAATTAACAGAAAGGCATGACTTCATTACACCATTTGCTGACAGCACCCATCCACTGTTTTCTCAGGTGTGTACACCCTACAGTTCATGATGGTAAGTTTTATCTTGGAATGTCTTAGGCATTTGCACTTGGAATAGTTGTCACTTTGGCATTCTGCAGCATTATGGTCTTGCTGGTAAGAGTACCCCATGTGTTCAAATTTAATGGACTCTTGCTGGCATCCTTTTTTATTTTAATCAAAATCATTAGTTATCAAATAAAAAACCAAAACTTTTGCAAGGAAACCTCTTCTCTGCTGTCTGTCTGTTTCAACCCTGGTTATCTTCTATGCAGTTTAAGGTAGCAGGAAGTAAATTCTTATCTAAAACATGACATTCTCTGGCTGTGTAAAATGGTCTTGATTTGCAGATGTTTTATGTCAGAACAAAACTTTCTATGGAATCCAGCAGTTTTTTGTTCTGTGCTTTACACTGCTAACCACAGCCATGATTATGATGATGTCTTTGTTGTCCTTCCACTGTAGAATCTCCCTGGTTATGATTTGATACTAAGGCTCAGTCTTATGTGTACACTTGGGTCTTATGCACATGTCTAGTGTCAAAGTCAAATGAATGTTTCCTCATAGCTGTATGTGAGGGCCATGTGCTCTTTGTGATACTGGAAGTTGGTGACAGGTAGCAATGCTTGCAGCCATGGTGGCCCCAAGAGTTGCAGCTGCTGCAGCTGAGGCAGCTATTGGAGCCATTGCTGAAGTTGAACCAGCTCTAGTGCAGCAACCTATCATGGAAGCTCACCACATGCAATCTACAAGCCACCTCAATGTCATCCACAATATGCAAGACCATACAGACAGGTCCATAAAGTTTGACACCAATGTCTAGTCTATTAAGATCTGCAGCTTTTGGGCTAAGGGGCACCAGCACATCAGCTTCTAGGAGTTTATTTCTTGGTGTATGTTCTCATTGTACAAGGTGTTGCTGGCACAATATGCAGCTTCAAGGAACAAAACAAGTATGATATGCAGCAACAAGAACAGGGGTCCTCACAAGGAGGTATTTCTTACTCCAACCTGGAACCTTGCTGTATTCCCTGTCTGTGACTGTTGGATGGGAGACCCAGGTGCAGAAAAAATTTGCTTCTGGACTTGAATCCAGGTTCAATGGAGATGATCTGATGTGGAATTTGTAACAGTTGGTGTGTCCTTTCTGTGTCATTATTTATGGTGATAAAATGCAATTGCCTTGGGAGCCCTTTCCACAGAGTCAAGAGCTGTCTCTATGTGATTAGCATTCTATACTCCTGGACTCCTACCAACTAGCCCCAGGTGTGCAGTATACCCTGTGAATGTTATCTGGTTGCAAACTGGTAAAAAGCATGATAAAAATCTTGTTTTGGGTCCTTCTGCTAAAAGATTATTTGATGTTCCTGAAGTCTGGGCTGATTTGTCTAGCATAGAATGGTTAAGGAAGGCTGGTGTCGCAATGATACATAAGCACATACATCTATTTGGCTGTATGTTGGCACCATTTCACTTGTGAAAAGCATGTGCTAAACTAGTGTGGTTTGCCATTAGACCTTGGAGTTACAGGTCCAGTAGTCACTTGTTCATGGTGTATGGACAACAGGTAAATTTTAAGTTGTAGATTTTCAAAAATGAACTAGTTTCTTTCTTAGTATTCATAAGAACCCTGCTATGCTGTGCAGAGAAAGCCCAAGCTCAAGAGCCATCATCAATTTCCAATGACAACACTGACGGAAATAGTAAGCTTCCATTGGCATTCCAAGCAAGGATAGCAGTTGCAACAGCATTGGGAGTGGCAGCTGCAAATGCAAATCTTCTTGCTGACCAAGAGGAGCTTGAAATTGATAACCTGGTGGCCAGCATTATTGACACACAGGTAGAAGAATCTCAGCATTTTGTATTCTTTATGACTGTCAAACAGAGGTCAGGTGTCACTTGGCAGAATGTACAGGATTTGAGCTCATCATCTCTCAAGCATCTGTTATGGGATGACCTTGCAGCATTCTGGATGTTAAAATTGTCTTCACATTCTTCTGCATCTGGTTGCAGATGAAGAAACTCCAGTCAAAGCTGGAGCACTTTGAGGAACTTGAAATGCTATTGGAGAAGGAACGCATTGAGGTGGACCGTATCCGTCAACAAGTGTATGCTGATCAGCTTCGCTATGCTGAGGGAGATGCTACATACCCTAAACTGACCAGCCGTGAACCATAATCCAGAGGTAGCTTAAGAGGTCTATCTGTATACAAAAACATTCCAGTTCTCCTAGGCAATGTTCATTTCATTGAGCTCTAGGTTGAGGGAAGGAGGATTACTGCAGTTTTAGGACATCAGGTAAGGTTACTCAGAAACTGGCCAGGAGTAGAGACAAGGGGCCGAGTGAGAGAAATGAGATGTTCTTGTCATTGAATACATTTCTCCATGCTACTGACCCCATTTGCATCAGGCACCCAGTGTTCAAATTTATTGCATTTGCACTTTTTCTTTTATCCTTTGTTACTGGGATGGATTTCTCATGCACCAGAAACTTAGCAGTATCTGAAAGCTCAAATAGTTTCTTCAATTTCCAGTCAAAGTTGACGGGTTTTTTAGTCACTTGTTTGAGCTTGTTTGATTCAACAACTGGAGTTGCCAGAAGTACTTGTTATTCTTGTTTGCACTCCATAATCAAGCATCAATTTTTTGAAATGGTAGACATGTGATCATGTAGTAGAATTTTCCAATTAGAGATGTTGGGTCCTATGTAGACAGGCATATTCTACAATTAGGCTGCATATCAGCTTCTCATTGCAGGTATTATGGTGACTTTCCATGGGGAGTTTGGCACACTTCGCTGGGCTCTGGAGGAATCGGGTGGGATCCCTGTGAATTGCTCTGTGGTGTTGGTGTCAACCTGGTGGCCCATATCCTATGGAGTGCCAAGACATTGCCATTTTTATTGTGGTACTGTGCTTAGTGGGACCTCTTTTATGTTTTGTGAAGTACACTTTGCTTGGTTCTGTACTTGTCTACTCCACTGTTAAAACACTTTGTATGGTTGTTTTGTGTGTGCAGATGTATGTTTCATTGGAGTTTCAAGCCATAGAAGGTCATCCTTGATGGTCAATGTCAAGGAACATTGAGGAAAATGATGGAGGAACTCCAGCACAATCATGAGGAAGGGTGGGTTCCTGTCTTTTTGTGAGTGATTCTTGGTGCTGAAGGCTGCTATTGTCATGTCAACTCTCTACACTTCAGGTTCCCTGGAGAGTGGCTTTTGGTTTGTTTTGCCTTTCCAAGTTTGTGATTGTTTAGTGCATATGAGAGACATGGAAGGGTTGGACATGATCAGCAGATGGGGGATCAAGGCATTTTCATGACAAATGTAATTCCCTTAATGGTTGCTTGCTTATTATACTCTACTAAATTCGAAGAAAGTAGTAACCACGTTATTAACATGGGCCATTATTACTTGGTCAACATTCCATCATTTTGAGTGCACAATAATGCTAGCTCCAGGAGTTCTTGAGTTGCAAATTTGAACTCTTTTCAGAGGCTGATGGTTATATATTGAAGCAAAGATTCCGAATGTGGCATTTATTTGACTGCAGCTTAAATTTCCAGTTCAAAAAGTCAGGATGTGAAACTCTATGTATGTCATTTTATGTCTCAATAAATTGCAGGAAATGAAATGACTACATGGTACGTGAAATCAAATTGCTGCATGGGCAATTTTTCTACTAATGTAAAATGAAGCTTTGAATCAAAGATTGACCCTACTAGTCAAAGGAATGTCTACTGATACTAATTTCAGACATTTTCATATTCCATGTGGCAAACTGCAAGCTATGAAAATTATAAGCCCAATGATAATCCAGGTCCAATGATGATTTGGAAGGCCCATTGACCAACCAAATGTATATGCATTTGTGAATCTAAAGTCATGATGCCCATGTATCTTGCCTTGATTGGACATTAGCATGATACATGTGGCATGATCCCAGTTTATATTTGGTAAACTTCAAACATTTTTTTTTTTAACTTAAATTGCCAACAGCTTTGCCATTGATAAGTAGCTTGCATCAACACATTTGCCATTGGTAGGTAGCATACAAATTGTCTTTTGCAAATTAGAATGTCAATTGTGTTTGTCATGATCAAAAGTTGATCATGAATCAAATTTTGAATAGAATAATGGTTTTGCAGGAATTGGAGAGCTTGGATTCATGATCTTGGGAGAAGAATGAAATTTAGATGATATTAACAAAAATTATGACCAAACACAAACAAATAGCAAGATCGACTTTACTAGTGATGAACAAGGTGTTAAGATGAACCTAGGAATCTTAAAAGAACTGGAGACTGCATTGTCAAGCTTAATTTGTGAGGTGGGTGTCTAATTCATGGACACCTTTGATGGTCTTCAAATTTTCACTTATCCGGGCCACACCTTCCATGATCTTTCGGGCAAGAGGATAAGGGCCTAGCCTTACTGCATTTACGTAGTTTATGGGACTGTGGGCAACAACTCCTGGAAAGAATAAGCCAATGAATCGGAAAAGAAGTGCAAGGAGAGATTCTTGGTAATCATGGCCATGTTTCATGCTCAAAATGATGGCACTCTGAATTAGTTCCCAGAGAGCATTCATACGTAATCTGAAGAATCTCCTGGCAAAGAAATTTTTGTAGGGCTCTTCTTGAAGAATCTGCCAAAAAACCCCCGCAAATGACATAACAGTGAGGAACAAGCACAAATTAAACAAACAAGCAAAAGTTTGAGTATGTTAAACTTGCAAACCACATTTCTTTTTCTACTAACAAGCTCCTCTGAAACAAGAAAGAGATTGCTGCAAAACTGGATGTAAAGAAGTACAAAAGTATACCCCAGCTGAGACTTAAGTTCAATAGAGAGAAAGCAAGGAATTTGTTTGCACTTACCTGCCCATTGTAAACACTATCATAATAGCTGCATTCTCCAATATGCTTGTACTCAAAGATCTCATTATCAAATGGCACGCGAGGCACAATATCATTGCAATAGACAACCCGGAAGTATTGGTCTTTGAGATGGGTCTCGCCATACTTTGCAAACTCTTTATCTCCAACTCTTGGCTGCCCAAACGTATAAATTGCTGCTAACTTGTCAGTAATTTCATGTTCTGCATTATAAAAGAGCATGGCCCCATATAGGGTTGCAAGTGCACCTCCCAGACTGTGGCCTGTTATGAATACTTTTGCATCTGGGTTGTCATGAATAATTTCAGCAACTTTCTTTGTGATGTCATCATATGCAAGTTTTTGGTCATCATTGGCAATGATCTCATCAGACAGGCCAGAGGTTGCTTGTTTTGTATGTATGTAGGAGTTTGTAGAATTTCTTCTCCTTGGCTGGAAAACCAGGTCAACAAAAAAATCAGCAATCCATATCACTTTTTTTAACTTACACTATTTACACAAAATTCACAACAGAACATTAAGGGGGTTTAACAAAGCTGATGGTTTCACAAAGTTTTGCACACCATTGAGTTAGTGCGGTATTTGCGTTGTGAGCGCTTGTCCATTTTGTTGAAAGTTTCCATGTCGTCACGGTCACACAGGCCCAAGGCCTCCAGAAACCCAAGATGCACCCCCATCTTATTTTGGAACCGCACCCATGAGAAATCAATGTCAGTGCTCCAATCATAAGCATTGAATGCCTCAGTGCCTCTCCAGGCAATCACAACTGCATTTGCATCTTGTTTCTTGTCTGTGAATATATAGACTTGGGTGTTCTTCTGCTTTTGGTATTCTGCACTCAGACAAACAATTCATTAGTTGGACATATGTAATAAACTGTAACCTGTTGCATATACCAAGAATCCACCCTTTAATCAACAAATTGGTCAATCATTTCTACAATTGAACAAGTGGTACAAGTATTAGCTTATCTGAGAAAAAAGTGTTAAAGACTATGCATAAATGCACATTGTATCAAATCGTCTGACATGCAGATCCTTCAACAAAATCAGATCAGAGAAGAAACACAATTGACCAATGAGATCCTATGTTATCCTATGCAGGAAGGAAACAGAAGCCAGGTAATCAGGGAAACCATCTTAAGAGATGATGATAACAATCCATCATCATCACTGTCGCCAGATTCTCACCATTCCAACATTCGTAGAATTGCACAAAATGCATCTGCAAAAACCAAAAGAGATCAAATTCCCGTAAGTCTAACAGTCCTGACACCTGAAACATCTCGGCTGCCAAGGTAGCACAAAGTATCCTCTTGAAAGGGATTGACTTGCACATATCAGATGAAGCATAGGTTAACTACAGTACAAAATGGCTATTATGCACCTAAAGCAAAAACTTGTTTGCAGAATCATTGTTCATGAAAAGGACTATACCTGCCAATTCAACAGGTTTTCAAGTTGACTAAATGGCAGAATTGGCCACCACTGGCGATTCCAATATTTACAATCTACCTATACAACATAATATTAACCAATCTGTGCTACCTATCGACCTTTACTCTAGGCAATGCACCCAGCCAAACCCAATTGAATATAGTGGTTTTTCTGAAGAGCTTCATCCTCTCAAAGGAGTTGTGAAACGTTGAAGTTGTGTGAGCAATTGAAACCTTGCATTTTGATTTCTTACTATGTGTAATTGAAACGTTGCACCTTGACTTCTCACTATGAGCAATCAAAATCTTGCACCTTGACTTCTCACCAACTCTCAATTGGAGCACACAAAAATGAATCCCTCCAACTTGTGAGGGTGTGAGCAATTGAAACAATTGCATTTTGACTTCTCACTATGAGCAATTGAAACCTTGCACCTCGATTTGCTCACTAGTGAGATTTCAATTGCTCATAATGAGATAGTTCTCACTAAAGTCTCAATTGAGTGCATGAAAATGAAGCCCTCAGACTTGCGGGGTGTTGTGTTGCTTGAGAATCTATGTGCATACATTAACATGGTTGTTTAGGGTGGGGTCTTACATTCCAGTCTTCTTCCACAACTTTTTGGACAACCAGTTTGTTCTCATAAGCGAGCTTGGAAGCCATGATGCAAACATCCATGGCACTTCTTGATCCCGATCCTTCAGCTGGAAATGAAGCAGTGTCTGTCTTAGTGCTGATTGCCTTTGCAGCTGCTGATGTGTTCGTATACAAATGTCTTCTTGGGTCCAAGTGCCAGATGATAGTGTGATAGTCACTTGTTTCTGGTTGCGGAAAAACAAGCTCATCTGCCCCACAAAACACCATGACTTTTCCCCTTAGTATTTCCTCACAGACACAACTTGTAAGCAAGTCTGCTTTCAAAGAATCTTCAAGAGCAGACTGGGAATCGCATCCCCAAGCAGCCCAACCAGAAAGTCTATATACTAAGTATCAGATGCTTACTGCGATGGAAGATGCAGCGGTAAGGAAGTGTACACAGACTTCCGTTCAGTGCAAAGAAGTTGAGAGTCCATTCTAGTAGAAACCCCACAAAGCTCAAGGGCTTGGCACACTTCCACAGCAGCTTCATGCAAATCAGGGATACTTTTTGCTGCCAACTGGTCTTCTTCTCGCTTTTCTTGGAGGACGTGATCTTGGTAGGGTGCCCATGCTTTATGGTTGCTGCCAGAGCTGCGGTCCTCCTCTTGGGATGAGCTGCTACATAGTGGGTCACCAGATCATCTCGTCCATCGTCATGCTCCGTCTTCATCTGGTGAACCTTGTTGTTGTCATCCTCATCTAGTCCATCTTCGTGGAACCTTTGCGTGTGGTGGTGATGCCCCTTACGATCGCGGTGCTCCGCCAGCCTTCCATTTCCTTTGACGGAAGCCATGTTTTGATGTCCTCTCAACAACAAAACTTAGTTTTGTAGAAAGCTAAGAATAATTCTGTATGCAGCCAAAACAAAAGACGTTTTGTTAGGAGTATTCCAGCCATCCGTCGACGTGACTGCACGAAGGGCCTTGGTGTTATCGTAGACGAGTGTGAACGGATGAGTGAAACACAAGAGAAAAAACATATGAGAATCAGCTGCAATGAAGCAAAGGCTTTTAAGCGGCATATGATAACATGACTTATTTGCGACAAAACCTGGATCTAATGAGAAAGCTGAGCATTCAAGAATACGAGCTCTCGAATGAGGGGGGGCGGAGCTCAGTTATCATGTCAATAAAGCTGGCAAAACTTTTGAGATGTTTGGAGTACTGATTCATTCGGAGAAGAAAAAAAACAAGACTCGACCTTGATCTCGACAAATATATACAACAGAGAAAGACATGACGATCTTTAACCCGTGAAGCTCGCTAGCAAGTTTTGTAGAAGATTTGTAGAGAAAAAGCTGCTAAAACCCAAGCAAATTCTTACCAACAATCTTCTTTCTAAAGGGGAAAAAACAAAGCTGCTAAACCCAAGCAACTTCCTACCAACAATAGACTTCTTTCTAAAGCGGAAAAAACAAAAGCTGCTAAACCCAAGCAAACTCTTACCAACAGTCTTCTTTCTGAAGGGGAGAAAAAAAACCAAAGCTGCTAAACCCAAGCAAATCGATACCAACAATAGACTTCCTTTTAAAGGGAAAAAACAAAAGCTGCTAAACCCGAGCAAATTCTTTTTTTTGGGCTCCGTAATCTGACTTAGAGCTTCAGATCAAATCAAACATTGAGCCTCTTCTTTTTGGCGGGATTGTATGAATATCTGCACTCTTCTCGGCCAACAATAGCTCAAGACAATATTGAAGTGAACACATAAACAAGGATTTGTTAAGAAGATAAACAAAAACCTCAAAAACATCCGATAAAACAAAACCGTGATAATGAGGAAAGCCCGCTTTCTGCTGCTCCCGTACACTCTGTCTCCGCGCGTGCTGATGCAATACCTGCAAAGCAAAAGACGAATATGAAAAGACTAGCTTTGTGTTTGCAGCTCGCAAGGACCTTGCAGGAAGTATTTGGTCTGAGATTTTTCTTCGGTTGAAATCTTGCAGGAAGAAAGAACTGGTTGATGAGATTTTTCTTCTGTTGAAATCTTGCAGGAAGAAAGAACTGGTTGATGAGATTTTTCTTCCGTTGAAAATCTGGCAGGAAGAAGGAAGATGAGTAACGCAGTTGTTTCGCTTCACTTGGACTCGCCGCCTTTTTTTAACCGATGAAGACTCAAAAAGACGCTCTTGAACCCCAAAAACAAAAGGAAACAAGAGATTTTGTTGTAAACAATGATTTTTCCTTTCTAATCTCACAAAGATTTCTCTCACCTGGAAACTTCACCTACTCTCCAAAAGTTTGTGAGATCGATTGGAGCGCCAATATCTTTTTCTTCCTTTTTTTCAAATTCCATCGTCAGACAGCATAGCCTTATCAACATTATTGCCACCATACCAAAACATACTGCCGCATGTTAGGGACAAGATTGTGTGTGTGTTTGTGTGTGTGTGTGTGTGTGTGCTCGCGCTTTTTCTTAAATGGGCTTGATGGTTGTGTCACACAAATAACTATGGGTAGAAATAATAAGTTTTGATCTTAAGGTTTTAATATTCATCTTATCTAAGACAAATAGGTCTAATCTTATGTACAAGGTTTTTTCTTTATGTGCAATTTTTGTGATGGCGAAAATCTGGCGAACTTTTCAAAACAAACTAGCAAAACTACTTGAATTTTCGCTGGGGGAAAAAAAAAAAAAATCCCATTTTTTTGTTCAGAAAAAGAACACTACTTATTTATGGCAAATGGGACTTTTTTTCTTTATGTGGCAATTGTGTGACTGTGAGAATTTGGCAACTTTTCAAAACAAACTAGCAAAACTAGTAGATGGATTTTCGATTTTGAAAAAAGAAATCCCAATTTTTTTGTTCAGAAAAAGAACACCACTTATTCATGGCAAATGGGACCTTGTTTTGAGATTGATTGATTACTTTTGAACTCAAACTTTTCTTTTTCTTTTTTCTTAGTGTTTGTTTAGGACTTCAAATTTCAGACCTTATTTGAAGGTAATGTTTTTTTCACTAAATGTTAAGGCTCATCTTAAGCATTGCGAATGTACAAGGTGACGTTGGGGAGATTACCCAGTTGACATTTTCCTTTACCTTCCACTGTAGTGTGCAATCAATTCATGAGCACATGCAAGGTAATAAGTCAAAAGTGGAGGTCGCCTGTACAGCTATTTGGTCAGCAGCACATGACACCGGATAACGTCAAAGTGGAAGTCATGTACAAGCTATTTCATCAGCACATGCCACCTGATAAAAGTCAAAGTGGACGTCATGGGCGTCGTGGGGATGACGAGTGAGAGCTGTAGCAGCTCTTGCAGCAGAGGCAGCAGAGGGAGAGGATGAACTCAATCAAGGCTATCATTGCCTGATGAAATCCCTCTCAAGATATTTCCCACAATTGCATGGTCAAATCCATGGTAGTTTTGGCTTCTCCTTGTTCTCCTGCAGCAGTTATAGCAGAGGTAGAGGAGGAACTCAATTGAGGCAATCAATGCCCAATTCAGTTCAAGCTCTCAAGATTGGAGCATGATTGGCATATTCATGTGTAGTTTTGGCTTTTGCTTCTTATTCTTCTCTTGGTCCAAGAAGCTTCAATAATTTGTACTGTTTCCTTCATTTGTTTGATGTAGTTACAAGCTTGGAGCTCGTCCCTGAAGATCGCTGCAAACATGCGTATTCCATGTCTCAGGTCCAGATTTGAGGAATTGCTGACCTTGGGGCATCCTTGCTCAAAGTGATACATCTGTTTCCCAGTTCCCTAACCTTGGAATGGGGACCAAGGGAGGAGGGGAAAATGTGAGAAAGTAACTTGGCAGGGCCATCAAGGTGAACACAGTGCATGTCTGCCATCTCTGCACAAAAGCAAAAAACGAGCCAAATTTTCTTGCAAAGAATTGCATAAGGTGATCAGCAGTGAAATCAAGGGAAACACACAGGAAAGAGAAAAAAGAAGGAAACTTACAGTTCACACAGAGAGAGCATTTCCTTTAAATGCTATTCAAGACAAGCAGTACTTAAAACATCCAAGAAAACAAACAGCCAAAGCACCAGCAGCTTTGAACAATATATATCCCTGCAACTGCCCATAAAACTTGACGACACTTTGAACATAACTATTCTGTCAGCTCCAGCAAAATCAAACCCAACATTGACCAGAATAAGTGAAGTGATGAGCTTCTGGGTGTCACTCACAAAATATCAGACCCATCACCTTCATCATGAACAGCAGTGACTACCTATCATGACTTCCCACTGACTTCATCAGTGGACAGGTGCAGATAAGCATATCATACTCTGCACAAAATTTCAGGCAAACAATAATGCAGAAATCTACTTCCTAAATTCCTGTCACGTTCCAGAAGCAAGGGGATGTTCACTAACAAACTCAAGAGACCTTTGCGCAGTAGTGCAAAAACCTCTGAGAACAACAGCAGCAGCAGCAACAAAGACGCTCCTAAAAACAGCACCATGCATGCAAGCTGGACTGGTGGCAAGGCTTAAGTGACTGCCAGTTGAGAGGTGCTCTGAACAGAAATGTGGAGCACATTACTTCAAATACTGTCCTGTTAGAAAGCCCAGACAGTTTACGAACCCAAAAGGAAGAAGACACAGCCCTGATTGCCAATAATTTACCTATTTTTCATAGCTGTAGGATCTAACATAATTTACGCTCTTAGCATGGAGTAGTGCAAATAGCCAACCTATCAACCACAACATTAGAAGATTATACTAGCATCAAAGCCAAAACCCTTGTAATATGGATCATTTCTCAATCATTCCACATCATACTATACTCATATGATGGTGATGGAAGAGGAATGGTTCTGTGCAGTCTGCTTTGCACCTGGAACCCAACTCATCACATTCTGTTATCCAAACAAATTCCTTCATCAGGCATTTACTGCTCACTTCAGATGTAACAAATTGCAAGTTGCCTCCATTAGCATACCAATCAGACACATCATCATACAGGTACTCCATACACTCCCTGGGTCTGAACTCTAAAACACTGCCAGGAGTTTGCAGTTTGTGAACATATTCAGTGCCAAAACTAGGCTGTCTTTTTGTACCAGATATGCAAATCTGTGAATTTGAGCAAGAGCAGGAGTACAAAGTGGCCACAATCAAAGCCTGGAAAAGGGAAGGAGCTAAACACTTTTCAGAGTACAAACTTGCCTGAATTCCTAATATCTTGCACTTTACCTGTCATCATCTCCCTCACCATCTTCTTCAGCATTTTCTACCTCGGCATCTGAAGCAGCTCCACCACTTTCATGAACTCCATGATCACCCTCAGAAACCTCTCTCTGATCCCCAGCTGTGTCTTCTTCCTCATCACTTTCATTGTGTCGCTCCCCACTGTCTTGCCGGCTGTGATGCTCCTTCTCTTGATCAATGGAGTGTGTCAAGGAAAAAGCAGCCTGGTGGTGTCGTCCATCATCACTCCCAGCTTCATCAGATGACTCTCCCACCTCCACTAGAGCTCTATGGAGCATTTCTTCATGTTCTTTAGCTTTGAGTCTCACACTCTCCAGCTTCTCAAGATCTTCTTCCTGCTCCAGTTCATCTACCTCCTTTACAAATGCTGCCAAATCCGGAATCTGTATTGCAACAGCACGGCCAGTTTTCCAGTCAGACCCATTCGTCTGTGCTTCCCCACCTGGTCCTCCTCTCCCAGGCCTGGCTGGGTGGCCAGAAGAAAAAGGAGCCATTTTCTCATGCAAGCCAGCTGGCCTCCCTCTCTGGCCACCCTTCGCTCTTCCTGCTCCAGCTGATACCTTTCCACCTCGTTTCAGGCCTCGCCCTGCACCCCTGCCTACTGCTGATGCTGGCGTAGTAGGTGCAGCCTTCCCATCAAGCAAAACAGGGGGTCCTTCAATCCATTTGACATCCTTTTTGTCCATTCCCTTCAGATCAATCCACTCCCATGTCTCCTGGGGTGTACTCATGTCATAAACAAGCAAGTGCAAGTGCTTCACACGGTCATAATCTGTCACCACTGCCTCATAGAAGGTGTTATCTTCTGGCCATCGTGTCATAACTCTGCGGCCAACCCATGGATCAGTGTGCATATCTGAAGGGCCTGCACCTATATGGTTGCTCCAAGGTGCATTGCCCCTCCCAGCATTACTCCCTCTTCCCATTGGAGGTGCAGGTTTCGGTGTGGCCACTGGTGGACCCACTGACCCTTTACTCCTGGTTTTCTTCCCTCTCGGACCTCCTCCAGTGCCAGGAGCCGGAGAAGACAAGGCAGTTCCAGTGATGGGAGCTTGTTTGAGCAAAGGGGGTGGTGGAGGGGGGGGCAGGGTTTGAACAGAATGACCTGTTTTTTGCTTCTTCCGGGACTGTGAGACAGCAGGGCTTGGTGCTGGGTCATGGGAAAGAATGGGAAGGCCTGTACCTTCTCCCAGCTGCCTCCATTCCCGGATTTGCCGCAATGTGTCATCTGATGCAACTCTTCCAAGAAGCTCCCGGTGCTGTTCATCAGCAACTCGAAGCTCCTTGCGCAAATCTGACATAAGCCGCTCTTTGGTCCATGTAATAACCTCTGACTGAGCCCCAAATGCCCTAAGAACTGCTGTGTATGCATCAAGCTCAAGATTGCGGATCTGCTGCTCAAGAGAGGCTGCAGTGCCTCCAGATTTGCCATTTCCACTTGGACGACCTTTTCTTGTCATCCGACCAAGGTGTGTTGGAGGAAGGTCCTCATCATCTGTGCCATCACTGTCAGACTTATTATAAACCATCCTCGTGCTGTTCAGAGTTGGATCCAAATTTTGTTGCACTCTTTTCTGTCAAATCCAAAGGTTGCCCTGAAGTTAGAGCATGACTCCTTCACCCCTCAACTAACATTTATGACCTATCAGACATTGATAATCCTGTGGATCTCAACTTGCTAGAATCTCTTCATTATCCAATTTCTGCATCTTTCCAACCTTTTTGATACCAGTGCCCTGGTCATAGATTTATTCTTCAATACAAACCCTCCTTTTCAAACTCATTACATTAACCCTACACTGCTGTAATCAACCTCATGTGCTTCTTGTCCAAAACGAGACTTCAGGAGAACCTGGGTAGGTCGGCAGAAATAAAAGTCTTTGCAAGAAAAATTTCCACAACGGCACTATCATGATAACTTCCCCACAAGTCCTTCCAGTATTTGGAAGCGGCACTCTTGCTTTTTAGTATATCCCAGACGAGTGCGGTCTGGAATCCAACAGAGAAGAAGCTCCAGGGCTGTGCGTAAGGGAAGTGACGCAGAAGTATGGCTACAGAAAGAAAACCTTAAACGTCCCTGAAGCATACATAAGTAAACAAAACCACTAACCATGGAGGCAACGAAGCCGACCAACGCGAGACGGCTATAGTGTAATCTCCAAAACCCCAATACGAGGGTTAGGCTGGGCCGTGCGTAGGAGCATTACAAAACACAAATGCAGAGCGAAGAAAAAAAACCGTTTGGACGGTGTGTACGCACCTTGACCCTTGCTGACAAAGAGGAGAAAGAGAAGCTCCCTCGGTTGCCGACAGAGCTTCCTCCACCCAAACTCCGGATTCCGGAGACTGGAATCTTAGGTGCGTACCTTCTTCATCGCAAGTTTAAATAAGAGAAAGGGGAACTGCCGCAACCGGAGTTCGCACATAATAGCCCTTTGCTTGCCTCAGAGGTCTCTTCCAGACAGTCGGACTGGCCGCCGAAGGCTTCCACGAGTCTCACGCGCGCTCCATGCAAGAGACACAGAAGTCATAGACAAAGGCTTGAATAGCCGAGAATCATCGCTAGGGTTAGTGCTTCATAAGATACGAGCTACCAACACAAAAAGCCCTAACTATGGTACAGAGACCCCACCCCGTCCAGCCAAAAAAAAAAAAAAAAAAACACTGGTTCTAGTGCAGCGAATTTCTGAGTACAAACTAGCTCGCTCTCTGCGTGAAACTGCAGCGCTGAACCGACTGACAATAGAAGAAGAGTATGGGGTAAAGAAGCAAGTGCAACACTCATGCAGGACTAGGCCGGGGTCGGATCGTCAGAGCGCCATCGCCCCATCGCGGCAACGACGCTCTTCGCCTCTCTCGCCCGGCCTACGGATTGGCAACCTGGGCCGCAATTTGGATGAAAAAAAATTCTACTATCATTTTCTCATCCGTCCAACTCAGGGCCTGGCTGGCCATCACACTGTTGGAATGACAACGTACTACCATACCAACTATTTCCATCCACACATCGACGACCATCGACGAACACCGAAGCTGTCACGGATGAAAATGTGTGTTTTGTCATCTACCGAGGGGTATGATTTCGTCATTGGTTTTTAACACCCGTTTTTTTTATTAGTGAGATTCCACATCCGACATATTGACGAATTTCATCAAATTCTCATCCGAAATAGTTGAAAATGTTGAACAAATACTCTTATTTGCATCCATTGTGGTTTGTTAGTGTCTCCGTTTGAACAGAATGAAACACATCCCAACTTCAACATCCAAAATACCCATGGATTATTAATGAAAGTTGCATCAACCAATTCATTTGCAAGGCATTCCATCTACAACTACATCCATCTTGGACACATTTGCCAAATAAAATATCATCACCTTAATGAATGGAAAGAAACCCATCAACCCATACATAGCAAGCAAATGACTAATGTTGAATGAAAAATTTCAGGCATCTAAAAGAGTGATTTTTTCGCCAAGAAGGATACCATACCTATGACTAATAATATGAGAGGTTTGGTAATTTTTAATTTAATTTTTTTTAGAATTTCAACAATTGAAGAATAAGTATGCAAATAACACCTTGAGTTGTGTAATTATAATAATAAACCAATGTTTAGGACAATAAACAATTTTTCACAAGTTGAGAATTTGATTCTCAACAATTTCAACAAATATAATTAATATTCTTTTTCTTTTTCTTTCGACGAGACCTTTTGAGATTTATTTTGTGATGAACATTAGTTCTCAATTTAAGTAGCTTATGTAGATTTGAAACGTTTTATTCTTGGGTAGTTTTTATAGTACATTTGACAATTTGGATAGACTCTTTCTTAGGTCCATTTCTCTTCTAGTTGTTTTGAAATTATTTTTGTCTTTGCAAGAAATCCAATCATTTCATGAATTCATTACACATTTACAAAACAATCTACAAGATTTCACACCATTAAACCATGTTTCTACTGACAACCACAAACAAAAGAGCCACAAATCAATCTCATAAGCAAGTTTGATGCAAGAACATGTTCAAAGTTTAGAGATTTTGTGGATCAAATGCCTTGGATAATTTGATTTTATTTTCATCATTATCCAAATTACTTAGCCTGCGTTAAACTCATTGTACATTACTACTAAACATGGTTGAAGCTTGCAAGCTCGCACCTTTATGGCGAGGTTACTCTCTCTCCTTTGTGCAACAATTTTAAATTGTTTTTTTTTAAATTTTATGTAACTTTTGGGGATTTTAGAAAGGATAGCAAATCCACCAAAAACTTGTGATATCTCTAGCAAAGATCATGCATATGCCAACATCACCATTGTCAACATCATCATGAATGAATTTTATCCATGAACATCTATTTTCATCCATAATAAAAAAATTTCATTTGATGGATGAAAATTCAATCATCATTGTTCACTTTTCATCCATAATTTAATTCATTCAACATCATCCATATTTAATCCATAATGGATAAATTCATCCATCATAGTTCATTTTTCATCCATATTTTTTAGTTAATTTGTAATTTATTCATAATTTAAAAAAGATTTCGTGAAAGTTCTTTGGACAATGGCCATATCAAAATTTCCATGAAAACTTATTTGAATTAGGTCCCCAAAGGAATATAACTAAAAGTAGGACTCTTCATTTACATTCAATTTGTTCAACATTAATATGAAATATAATTTTGCATCATAAATTTATTTATTTCATTTCATGTTCAATTTTTCATATGTTATTAGAATAAAAAATTATTTGAACTTTTGTCTTATACATTTCATATTTTTGTTTTTTATTTTTATCTTTTATGTTTAAATTTAAAATTAAACCTATTTTTTACATAGTTTGTTTTGGTTTTTGTGTGCCTTGAAAATCTTTTTGCCTTCATAATTTTTGTGCTTGTGACACCTAGCCATTATGTATGTATCTAAATTTAAACAATTAGCTTATGACACCTCATAGGACAAAATTGAATCTATGAATCAATTTGAGTATGGGTTACATAACATGGACTTGTTGTTCACAATGTTGGACCACCTTTAGCCAAGCCATTGCACAAGCTTTTCAATGTGATAAAAAAAATTTGAACAACACCAATAAAGGCATTGGGAACCATTATTGACACAAAAAAATTTACATCTCCCATGCTAGTCCAACCACTAGTGACTCAAATGCCAAGAGATGACCCGATATTCAAGGCCCCCATAAAGTAGGAAAATCACAAATATGCAAATAAACTTTGTTTGTATTGTGCACTTGAGGAGTCACTATGTGCTTTTTTTTCAATTACATGCATCAAAAAGAATATTATTTAAAGGGTATTATGTGAGAGAACTTTAAATTTTCCCACCTTATTATTGTCTAAATTTTTAATATTCACACATTTAAACCACCCTGAACTTAGTTAAAATTTTATATTTACATTGAATTTTTGCACGTTACATTTGTTTGATTTTTTTATTTTAATCGAAGGTGTGAACAATGATGAAGTAAGTTGATTATGTGTGAATAAAAAAACATTGTGCATGAAATGTTCAAATTGAATTTTTAAAACATGTCAATAAACATTTCAATATGAAACCACATTTTAGATTATGACAACCATTTATGGCACCCACAAAATCATTACAAACAACAAACATTTGGTTTGTTGCCATGGGAAAAATATACAAGAAAAAAAACCTTGCTTTTGGATTTTAGAATAAAAGCAACTAAAGTGTGCATTTCAACCCAAGTAAATGATGCACCTAATTACTACACCCAAGCCTTCATCAACTCATTTTCTTGACCAAGTAAATACCACATCATTAATATTACCTCCTCTACTTTGAACCTTTAATGTACATTATACCCTTTCCATCCTACAAATCGAACCTATTTATAACAACTAGTATCAAAGGTTCATGCATGTTGCAAAAAATGGAGGTTTGCATGTTTAATATTGTTCTTCCAACATAAGACCCCCACACAACATAAATGATGAAATTCCTTCTTGATATGAAGATTGCTAGGACATTATTGAAAAGAAAAATGTCAACACTTTAGGTTGGTGCATTGAGTATAAAATTATATGATTAATTTCAAAGAAGGTGCACAATCTTCAATTGGAGCCATTTATAATTCATTAGAAGATGAACTTGTTGCAATTTGAAAGCACATCAACCACAAAATGTGTAACCATTATTTATTTATTTGTTTTTTAAATGATAAACCAGTCAATTTGATAATTTTTGGTGGACTTAAAGGTGCAAACACAACAAAAGGAACCACAAAGGGGTGTAGTGCTTTAGATTGTAACTCTATATCTTTGAAAAATTAATGATTTGGATTGTCAATTTTTGTTTTCAAGAATAAATTGCATTACTTACAAAGTTTCAAATATTAAGATTTGATGAAAATCGATGATGTTTGAAAAGTTGTTTTGCATGTTTAAAGCACTCAAAACGTTATTGTGGACCCCTTGTGGACAATTGTTTTTTCAAATGTTGTTTTTTCAATATCAAATGTGCACAATTTTTTAAAATTTTTTGATAAGATCTTAATTTATTGATCATTAAAATCAAAACATAAGTTGAAGTTGATGAATTTCTTGTTTACCACACATTTTGGCATGTTTTGTTCAATTGTGTTTTTGCCCCTAAAATTTATGAATTTTAAAAATGTGTCATCAACAAAAATTTATTCATTTTTATGTGATAAAAAACATGAATGCATAATATACATGATATAGGATCAAGAAGTATTTTTTTTAAAAATACATATATAGCACACAATTGTAAACTAGGTATAAAAACAATTTACAAATAGTGTAATCAACACCTTCACTACTCAATGGACTCTTTATAAAAAAAAAAATTATCTAAAGGTGATATGTTTATGAAATATTTTTGAAACATGTATTTACATAACAATATAACGCAACATTTTTTTGAGTCATAAGATTCTTATGTTGATTTGTAAATCATCATTTTAAGAATATTTTCTTGAAATATCTAATCCAACTTTGTTCTTGACTAACTAACCCACTATTTTTAAACAAAGTAAGTTGGCATTGGTTCATTTTAACATGGATTTACCCATTGATGAGAATTTTCAAAAAGGGTTCATTCAACATTTCAAATCTCCAATCAGTGCCCCCATCCTATTTGTCAAAAAAAATGCATGGTTTTTTCAAAAGGACAACCTTAATTACATAGGACCGAAACTATGTATGATTACTACATAGCTATGAAATCTATGTTCTTGATTGCAAAATTATTTTCTCTCCTTTCTATTGGCTATGCAAGCCTCACCATTCTCCTACCATGAACTAAACATAAACAACACCAAAACCATTCAAAACCAAAAGCCTTTCAAAATCCAAACTCCAATTCTCACAAACTTTGCATTCATACCATAATTTTGTACAAGTGAAGGTGTTTGTCAAGGTCACAAACACCTCATTATATACTAACCAAAAGGAAACTAGTCAAAAAATTTCCTAAAATTTATCCACCACATGGTTCCCCAAATAATCAAAAGGAAACAAAATCACATGGTTCCTCATGTGATTCCACAATTAATCACAAGGAAACAATATCACATGGTTCCCCATGTGTTTCCACAATTAATCATAAGGAAATAATATCACATGGTGCACATGACATAAGTCAATGCACCATGACCAAATTATGGAATCCTACCTCCAACTTACCCCTTTAAACAATTACCTAAGTAATTGTGTAATTAGATCAAGTTACACATCAATTTACAATCACATTCACAAGAACCTTCTAATCACCCCTTTTATTAGCTTGATTAATAAGGATCAACATTTTGCTAGTCACTCAATGTTGAAGTTATGCCCTTTCACTCTATGAAAACTTATTTCAAAATAAGCTCACTTTCATCCATGTGTACCCTTCCAAACCATTTATTTTGAAAACAAATGCTTTTAATTTCACATTGAGAGTTACATTCTCACAAACTAGAAAATATGTTGTTCTTCATTTTGTTGGTTTTCATTCTTGTAAAAAATTTACATTCTAAAAACAACTTAAAATTAACCATGATATTCATGACAAATAAAATCTTGGTTATTGATGATGCATGTGAGAAATGACATTGTTTGCTTGAAGGGGCTCAACATGAAGTCATAATGTATTCAAATCACAAGAAACTTTCATATTTCATGAGTGTTCATGTTTTGAATTAACATCAAGCTCAAAGCACATTGTCATTGTTTTTCATTTTGTTATCATGTATTTTCTTTAGAAACAACAAAGGAACTTAAATGCAAGAAAAATCATGGTAAAATAGATTTCAAATGTAATCTTTTCAAAATGTATATATAACGTCTAAATCTCATTAATGTTATGCGTTCAAACATTGAATTTCTGGTAAATTGAAAAAAAAAATTGAAATAAAATAAGTAACAAATAGGTTTGGAACTAAATTGTTACATATTTTGTTTGAAACTTTATTTGACCCGAGAATTTTAATATTGTAATGTGCTAGCAAATTTGGTGGTAATTAGTTATTAGAAAAATAATTCAGCATTTTTGAAAAATTATGAAATATAATTAAGGTGAATTTGAAGAGTGAAAAATACACATTAATAGTTTTTTAATGTATGTGTTGAATTCTCAAAAGAAAATATATTAATTATTTGGCATTGATGTGTTGAAATTATTAACACAATACAATATAATTTGATTATAACCTACAAAAATTGAAAGTCCATAAGTACATTTTAGGGTTCATGACTGCTCCATTACCTTGAATAACTTGAAAGTAGATCAATATTCATCTTCACACAACCTACCTTGTAAGATGTGACATTTGTTGAGGTTTTAAAATTTCTATTTAAACTTATTTTAACATGTGGATCTCAAATAACATTATAACAAAGTCAAAGAACATGTTCATACTAATCATTGAAATAAATATTATTTATAAAATCAATATAGAAAGGCTTATTTTATGGCTACTTCCCATTCATCATGCAAATGCCACAAGCAATCCACTTACCTAGTACCATGCTTTCACCCATGCATTATTTTGTTATTTTTACCTCACACTTAAGATCCTAAGGAAATAGATGAGGCTTAAAATCAACAATGTGATGATGTTATAAGCATGGACACTTTCAACATGAAGCCTTGAATTCTTAATGACAAATTGTTTTTCAGTTGCATTTTTGAAAAATTGGCAAAGGATTTTATTTTTATTAATATCAAGGGTCATTTGGAAAACCTTAAAGAGTGCAAATAAAAAAATGAAAAATGCCAAATATTAGGAATCATAAATAAAACCTTTTTTACTAAAAATTTATTGCCTTAAGTTACCAAGAATGGGCTCTATATTGAACAATGTCAAGACTAAAGTATGATAGATGTGAAGGGGATCAAATGATGGGCATAGCGGTAGGAGGTAGAAGGTTTGGGCAAGGATGTTGGTCAAAGTGGCTTCCAGTTGAAGGGAGTCTAAAATTTGAGTTTGCATTTGTTGAAAATGATGGCATATGAGGATTGAATTGAATTTAGGCGTAATTGCATTTGTAAATTTGTAATGTGAAAAGTCAATACCTCAAACTTGGTTCATAAGAAGAAAGTAAATTGTGCAAGTGTAAACCTACTCTTTGACCCATGGTAAGGATTATGAAGGGGTCAAATGAACCATATGCACGAGCAAATGGTACTTAGGAAAGGATTGCATTTTTTGAGCTTTTTGATCAATATGTAACTTTAGAGAATTGATTATAACAATAGTATGTGAATTTGATGAATTGAATGCAAATTGAAAGAGAAGGGGCTAATAAGAAGATGGATGTGTGAGGAGGTTGTTTAATAAGAGAATATTTGAGCACATAATCAAGCAAAAGAAGAACATGTGGTTGCTTGATGTCGAAGATGGTATTGACTAAAGGGGCACTATGGGTTTTGGTAGGAAATTGATGAAAGTTGAATTATTAATTTATAAGCATTTTCCGTAAATTGTACAAATTGTGGAATATTGGTTGGTGACATGAGGAAAAGAGGTGTGGCCATGTATGTCTAGATGGGAATAAGGGCATCCATATGTAATTGGCACATTGGGGATGGGAAAAGGGTCGACCAAAAGAGATTTTTTAACAATTACCCATGTAAATTAGGCATTTTGAGAAATAATAATAATAATAAATTTTGGTTGCTAAGACCAATGGGTGGGTCCAAAAATGATTAGTCAATAATTGGTCCATGTGTGGGTTAGTGGAGCATTAGCCCAAATTATATATTGCAAAGGAAGAATGAAGCTTCCCTTAAATCTGTGCGTCCTGTCATCCGTCTCGTCGTCCATGGGGATGGACACCCTAGAAGCTCCGAGGTTGCCGGCTGCACACCATCCCTCTGCTAAGTCTGACACTGCAGCTTTCTACCCACCAAGAATGGGAAGGAAGTAAACCAAGAATGAAATAATAATAATTTAAGAAGATGTTGATGTTGTTGTTGCAGAAATGTTGTAAGTTAGCCAATAGCACCTGGGTGTTTAACCCATATGCTTTGCCCAAAGTTCAAACTCCCCTATAAATAAACTATAATCCAAGCGAGCACATTTGTTTCTATTTTGCAACTAGGGGTCCAAAGAGGTACTTCTATTGGGGGCATGAAATGAAACTATGGAGGCTCCCCAAGATAGAAGGTTTTATTTTGAAGTATTGAGTTCCTCCCTTTTGGCCCACCCATATGGGTGAAAGGAGGACAACAATTTGCCAAAACATATGGGATTAAAGTGAGATGGTATGGAAAATATGTTGGGGAATACATTGGGAACTTGGGCAACATATTGGGGACCCATTGAAAACTTAAAGGGAACACATTGGGAACGAGAGAAAAATGAAAAAAAAAAATCCTTCTAGCTCCCACCAAAGCCTTGGGTGAGCACGTAATAGCAATTTAATTCAGTTTCCATGGCCACAAGGCATTTCACTCCTTCAAAATGGTCCATTCTGTGAAGCAGAAGGCCCCATGCCAGATTTTGCTGGACTCCACAGAAGGGTCTAACCCCAAGGTAAGTGGGTAACTTAAGCACCTAGGTGGCATCCTAGGTGGCACACACCTATGACTCCGGACGGACAGTGGCTACGGATAGTTAAGGTAGTCTTGGTACATAGTTATGGGCCTCAAAATAATGACAAAGTCAAAGAACCGGCCAACGAAGTGGCAGTTCTTCCACGAAAACCATCAGCTCGGCAAGGTTGTTGAAATGAAAGGAATCGACGGTTTTTTTGTTCATGTTGGGTTCTCAAGAACCAGAACTGAAAGGTTAAAGAACTGGAGTGGGAAATGTGAAATGTGAAATGTGAAATGTGAAGGACCGGGCGGGGGGGATCAACGGGTTAAAGAACCGAAGTGGGAAATGTGAAGGAGCGGCAGGGGGGGATCGACGGGTTAAAGAACCGGAGTGGGAAATGCGAAGGACAGGCGGGGGGGGTTGACGGGTTAAAGAATCGGAGTGGGAAATGCGAAGGACCGGGGCGGCGAAGGGGGACCAACAGTTGTTTGAAAAGAAAAGTTTTTTTAAAAAACCAAAAACATTAACCAAACATTGTTGAAATAACACACCTGTGCATTATGCACGGGGTTCACACTAGTTTGTGTTTAAGGTGAGGGGGTTGTGGTGGGGGATGGTGTTATGGGCTGGACAATAATTAAATCATCTCTAATTGAGAAGCTTGATATATAATCAAAAGAACTTCTTTTCAAAGGCGACAAGTTTTCCTTGAAAGCTTTTGATTTAAAAGCAAAATGAAAAACATTATGAACCCCCAAAGTTGCAAGGTTCATAATTTGACAATTTGGAGACTCCCTTTCAAAAGTTCCAAGATAAATGAACATTTAAATGTAACCCCACAAAGACCTATAAAATATAGTAATTAACTAATTTTGGATTTTTTAAAACTTGGTGGTTGGGACCTAATTTTTCTACCAAATTTGAAACAAAAGATTGTGATGTGTATTCCTTCCTGTAGGAGGGAGATTGAACGCTCACCATTGGGACTGCACCTTTTCAAGCAGGGAATGCAAACCACCATTCACCAGAATACTATTCTGCCAGGTGAATGTCAAGGTGGGAGAGGATCATTGTCGATAAGTTTTGAAACTGTGTCAATTGTCTCTTTAATCAACCAGCTGATGTGAAGAAATTGCCAAAAGGGTGTGGCACCACTAGAGGTGGCGCTGCCAAACGAGATTTTCTATTCATTTCACAAGGATGAAATATCGGCTGCCTTGTGCGTGTGATGTAAGCGTACTCTAGTCTTGGAAATTTTGGACTATGTTATGCACCAGGGTGCCACTCAAATCTTGCATGGTTTGGAGGGCCTCCAATGGTGCCACACTCTTTTGGCAGCTTCTTCACATCAGCTGGTTGATTGAAAGAGACAATTGACACAGTTTCAAAACTTATCGACAATGATCCTCTCCTTTCTTGACACTCACCTGGCAAAGTAGTATTCTGGTGAACGGTGGTTTGCATTCCTTGCTTGAAAAGGTGCAATCCCAATGGTGAGCGTTCAATCGCCCTCCTGCAGGAAGGAATACACATCAAACAACATCAGAAACAAAGAGAGAATTATTTTGTGTTTGTGAAAAATCAGAAACAAAAATCACTCAACTCACAAAAAGGATTGTCACAAAGGACTAATGAGCAAGCAAGCAAGTTCAAGGACGATGAAGTGTTGTCTGTCACAGTTCGAAGAAGGGAACTGCGACAAACGCATGGAAAAACAAAGAGCTTGGGGCTTGAGAGTCCAAAACCTCAGACTTAACCAACTCACAGAGGTTCTTCCGCCAGACACAACACACACGCGCACACACACAAACAAACAAATTGGGGACTCGAACAGAGGAGGAAGAGGAGGAGGAGGAGCATCAGCAGCAATAGCAGATCTGGTACTGCAAAACAGTCACAGCAAACATGCTCAAGTCTGGAATAAATCCCTTGTTGCAAGGAAGATAGCCAGTCAGGAAACTTTATCTTTCTTGAACAGCAAGCAACTAGCAAGCTAGAAGAACACAAAGGAACCGAGCAGGAGAATACAATCTGGTGCATCTGGATCCAACGCCAGATCAGGAACTTTCTGCTGTCACTGAAGAAGACCTTCAGTACAAGCAAAGAAACTGATGATTCGAGAGAGAGAAACACGAAGATGGAGGAGGATGTTGACTACGTCAAAGCAGTCGTCTCCTTGCAACGACAGACACAAGTGAGTGGTAGTAGATCCTGGCGACAGACGACGAAACAAGTCTACGAAACAACGTGGTGAGAATCGCATCGCAGCAGCCATTTCTTTTCAAATTGAAGCTAAATATAACCTTTCACATAAGAAAAGAATCCTAAAAAAAATTGAAAATGATCATCAAAGTAAAACTTAAAGAATAATTTAACTTTACCTTTAAATGATTTTTTATTTTTAAAAATATTTTGATAAGATTAATTCACATTTTTCATTTATTTGTACATACTATTTCTCATGCAAATTGACTCTTATTATTACACTACATTCTCCACCATTGTAAATGTTTAAGAATATAAATTTATCTAATTCATTCCTTTGTTTTTTAACAATGTATAAATTATAGGTATAATATGAAATAATACAAGTGAAATCACAATAATTGGATTTTTTTAAAGTATGATTTTATAATTTTTGTATTGACAACATGTAACTTTGGATTAATCTACATCTTTTTTGTGGCCATAGGGTCAAACAACAATTCAAATTCCATATTAAATTCGAAATTTGTTTTATTTTCTATTGGTCATTCATACAATCCTTTCAATTGGACATTGATATGATTTTCTTTCCTTGTATATCACTCGTTTAAAGTTTTTGGCCACAAAAATATAAATTGAATTCCTTTTTCTTTCAATTGTTTGCAAAAACACTTTTCCTTGCACTTTAAGATTTACTTTATTTTAATTGGTCATTTTATTTTGGTAAAAATATTTCAGTTGCTAATTGAAACTGAATTTCTTTGTTATTTCAAATATATATATATATAGCCACAATTTAAATAAAAATATCAGTATGTTGCAAAAATGTAACAAGATTCTTTAAAAATTCTACTTTCCTCTCTGACTTGTGGCCCCAATTTTGGCTGTGTCATCTTCTGTTTGGTGGTGTTGTTGAGGAGCTGGGCTATCCGAGCTTGAAGTTCTTTTTCATGATGATGGGCTTGTAGCATTGGTGGTCAAAAATTCAGTTCAATCTTGGAATCATCCTTCAGAGATGATATTGTTATACATCAGTACTGTTAACACATCTCAAGGCACATTTAAAGAGACAATGTCTATATTGTTGGAGAAAACACTTGACAATTCATCTTAAGGAATACCAAGAAAGATGAACCCTGCCATACACAAACTGTGGGAAGGAACACTCCTGCCATACAGAGATGATGTGATAATGTGATATACAGGTGTGCTTCAGCATAGTTGTCTACTGATTTGCTTGCACATACTGATTGCACCTAAGGCACTTTTTACTGCAACCACATACTGACAAAGATATGAAATGCATATGATCAGATGGTGAAAGGTGAGTGATTCCACACTCCAAGAGAGCACATCATGTTTTCCTCATTTGATTTGGGTGAGCCTGAGTTCATAGCTAAATCACCCTTGACAATCAAGAGGATTCAGCACCCACCAATGCACCATCCATTGGAAACCTGCTATGACTCAGTCGTGGATGAACCATAACTGAGTTATCACAGTTCCCCCTTGGTAACCTCTCCTGTAAACCCTCCTACTTCCCCCTCACACTACCTTGATAGCTATTGCCCCGTGCAGGTTCTTACTCTGCTAATGCCTTCAACCTAGGGCCTTACCCTAGATATACCATACACCAACCTCACATACTCTGAAATCCAAGGACAATCCTCACAAACATCTTCCTACTACTGTATGCATGTAGTAATTGTTAGGAGATAAAGACCAGATTCAGATACATCATCTTGATAACCGAATTATACATAAAATCCCAATGTCAAATTGTACAAACACTGGGAGTATGCTACCACATGTTTATACGAGCAACACAAAACTACCTGGATGGATGTCATGGTGGGAACTGACGCACTGCACTTGAGCAACATGCCAAACACATAAACCGAGGGATCTTCCATGCAAAAGGAACCATGATAGCTGCTACTTTCCTAAGCTCAGTGCCATCAACCCTCCCTGGTAACCTTCACAACAAGATGTAAGAATACCACTGCAGCATGATTAGTCAATGCTGGTTGCATGTGTTCCACAGGCCAGAAACAGTGGCAAGATTCACAATCACGAACTCAAAATTTTTGGACTTAGGCATGTTTTTCAGCACTGAACTAGAAAGTGTGAAAGGATAGATTGTATGTCACTCCTGTTTTGTTTGCACTGAACTTCGCAACTTGCTACCTGCTTTGTTGAACTCACAATCACACTTAACATATGATGAATCATCCAAGAGACATCACATCCTCCTCACTTGCACAGTCACTCACTCATCAACAACATTCACCAGTTCATATTCAACAAGTGAGAGATTGTTTTCCTCCTTCACAACAAAGTCAGCAGGTTCAGCAACCTCAACCCTTCCCCATTTATCAACTGCAAGTCGCATGGAGCCCTTGAACATGTCGATCTTTGCATTCCGTATGATGACTGTAACCCCTTCCTTCATCAAGTCCACTGCATATTCAATGCACAAGACATGCCAACAGTAATATTAAGTCTCAGCGCTTTGAATGTGCCCTGCCTCTATAGACCAGAGTTCACTAGACACTCTCATAAGTCGAGACCTTAACTCTTCACAACATTCCAAGACTGAGAATACTACTGGACCAATACAGGCCTTTTGAGTTGATCATTGCAGAGAAATAGAAGTTGGAACTACAGAGCTTCAAGATCCTGAAAGTAGTGAATGAGGTTGCATGTTCATGTAGTACCCAACAAGATGACTGCATTCTGTCACAAAATGAGCAGTGTGTACCTGCTGGGAGCCAAAATTCTAGAGACTAATGCTACCAACTGACCATTTGCAAGCTTGCAAGAACAAAACATGCCAAGCAGACATGCTAGCAAAAGCATCCAATCAACCCACCTACCTTGGCCTAAAAAACAGTGAGCAACTTGACATGCACATATCTAGGATCCAAAGACTGTAGTGACTTGGCATCAGGACCAGTACCAGCAAGAACATATCTATGAAATTGTAAACTCCACAACAGCACCTTATATGTAACAAGACAATGACTGCAGTGATAATGTTATGAGAGTTGATCACAACACATCAGACCATTATGAATAGCAGTGCCAGGCTGACATGCCTCCCCACTGACTTCATCCACTGAATGGTGGGTGTACACTGTAGATAAGTATATAATAATGTGCCAAAAATATCAGGCAACCTATTATACAATTATCTTTTTCCCAAGTTTCCAGAACCAACATGAAGACACAATCATGACATTGGCCAGCAACATACTTCAGCATCCCTGAAACCAGAAGATGGTTAACTGACACCCCAGTTTCACTTGCTGAAGTAGCTGGTTAGAAGATGTTTACATCCAATCTCCACCCTACAAACTTGGGAAAATACAAATCTTCTTAAGTACCAAGAACTTCTTCATACTTATGACTTGAGTCAACCTGAATAGAAGTCAGGGAGGATGAAGTTCCAAAGACTTCAAATCTGAGAACACATCAATGCAAAGGAAATAAAGGAAAACCAACCCTAAAAAACAGATAAAATAAAACCTAAGGAGCAATTTGAACAACAGCACTCACACAAAAGTTCAGAGGCCTTCAACAGCCGCTGATAACATGCCCACTGACTTCATCTGCCCTTCATCAGCTTGCAAGTTGAGGACAATGTCACACATTAACCATGTTGTGAATTTCTGTCATAAGACTGGCAGTAACAGGAAGACTCAGCCATAATGCTGGCTAGCTCAACAAAAGGTAAAAGAGAAGGAAAAGACTGATGAAACCAAGAAGTAAGAGGAACACAAAAGAGAAAGAAAGAAACCTCACAAGAAATGAGGAAGGAAAAACAGAGAACCAAGATTGAAAACTGTAGTAGCACAACCTTTTGAGCAAATAGTGGGCCCTAAAAAGCTCCCCACTGAGGATTAAGAAGCCCTTGAAAATAGATTTTTGACAATTCAAAAGGTACACACACCACACATAAATATTTCTTTGTTAGGCAAACCTTTGATTGTCTTATTATAAAACTTGAAAGGGTGATGGTTCTTCTTCAGAGGAGTAATTAAGCTCGGCTGTAAGAGAGCTTTTGTCTACAAAGCCTTAAGAACCTTAGAAATTGACTACAGACCACTGAATTCTGTAGAATCTGAAATATTGGAATTGGCATAGGGGTAAACAAATCATGTTAATACCTACTACTTCTGGCTGAGAATTCTTATAAAAATTGTAAATGTGTAACCATGGATATTAATGGATCCAAGAATTGCAACAGAAGCCACTAAAAAGTACAATTAATCTCACAATTTTTTTTAGGGGTTATCACATCGCTGATAGAGTCTAGATATTATGAAGTAGGAGAAATCAGGGATATCAGAAACTAAAAGGTTGTCTACAAACCATATTGCTAAGGATAACTTAGGACAAGAATTAGGCTTTGTAAGAAGCTCCAAAAATTTTAACTCATGTATGAAGAGGTTGAAGCTACCTAACAAAACTGCACAGCTAGCACCCTGTTCAGTTGGGATCCCAACCAACTGCTCAAAAACTGACTAACCAAACAGCAAAGTTGTGAACTGACCAGATTGCTAAGGGCAGTTATTTGGAGGCACATAAGGTAATGGGCTGCCCTGGGCAAACTGTGACATATGCAGGGCTTGTTTGAACAAAGCAAAATGCTGCGAGAGCCACACCAAACTGAGTTGAATGGACCTCTGAGACAAAGCTCAAACCATACAAAAAACATCATGCCCAAAATCCCCTCACAACAATTGATCATGCAGTGACAAACCACATGATCCTGAAAGCAGCATTCTCCTTCAAGCTATATTTCTCCCATCCCAACTGCTGTGTGTCCAATCTTGAAACACTAAAGATCACCAAAACTTTGTCGGAAAAAAACGCTGTGCAAAAATAAGGAATCCGTAGGCCTATAAGTTCGTCTCAGACTGCAGTCACCAGGGACACCTCCATGAACCTAACATCCTTCTCTGCCGTCCCATACTAATGTCCAACCGTGCGTCTGAGTGGAAACTATCCACAAGTTGTTCATTACCATTGCCAATGGCACCGACTCTACTATTCTGTGATGTAGCAGTTCCATCGACTGATGCAAGCCACTGAAAACCTACTAGTGCGAACACAAGAAAAACACGCAAGATAGGGCTTTCAGGAATTCAAAGGAAAGAATTCCCTCACCTTGCTCATTTCTGGCTGTGAACACAATAACCCCTGTATCGTCGCCAACCATACATTCGGCAATACGCACGTGGCGCACCTGGTTACCATCAGGCCGCGCTTTCTGCAGAACCAGCTTAGCACTGACAACTTTCACTGTCAAAGTATGACCTGAAGTTCCAGGTCGCAGCTGATCCACCTTCGTAAATACCGGCTTCCGGAGAGGTGCATTCGTTGCTGCCATATCTTCTTCAAACAGACGTCTCACGGTTTCCCGCCACTCTCTTCCTGCTCTTCAAAACAGTCTAGTCAAAAACCCGGATCCGCGTGCACACAAGAAATCTGGTTGAAACAACATCAGATTCTCAGCCAAAAGAAACCAAAAAAATCCCACACACACACAAACGAACGAACAAATGAAGTGAGGGCAAACCTGTGCAACACACCTGGGATGAGAATACCACGACAACAAAGAGCCAAGCAGTCTGCTCCCTACTGCAACTTGCTCGTTTCCTCCGATTCTCCAAAGAGATACACACACACAAATACACACGTAAAACACGCTTTCTATTTTTCCTTCCTCACGCCGATTTTCTCTTTAGCACCCGCAGCTCTCAAGGATACAAAATCCTTCAACGGACGCAAGCAAAATCATTAGAAGCATGCAAACACACAAGAAAAGCAAATGGCAAGGGTTTGATAAACTGCTTGCAGGCAAGAAGAAGTGGATGAGCGAGCAGCAGCGAGAATGAATGTTGGGGCATTTCTTCCTTCCGCAACGGTGTCATCGACCTCCCAATTCATCATCCATCCACCTCCACGTACCTATGTCCGGCCCGGTACACTAGATGGTTCCTTCTCGCCTCGCGTACTATGTACTCAGCAAGCAGCACGGAGAATGAATGTTGGGCATTTCTTCCTTCCGCAATTGTGCCGACCTTCCAATTAATCATCCATCCACATCCACGTACACCTATGTCTGGCCCGGTACAGTAGCTGGTTCCCTGTCGGCATCGCTTATTACTCAGTGCCGTTTGTTTTCTTCTGGCGAGATTTCGACAAAAACTGAAATTAAATATTAAAAATTCGAAAAATGAGTACTAGCTCGGTCCCTGTCGGCTCGCTTCATGCTCAGTGGCGGTTTGTTTTTCGCTGGCGATATTTCGCCTAAAATTAAAAATTCGAAAATAAGTACTAGCTTGTTCCCTGTCTGTCGCCTTGCTTACTACTCACATTTCAAGTGTCTCTATAAATTGTTGATTTTCATTAAAACTGACACTACACTAATAGCGCCCAAAATTTGAGCTAATAAATGACTGCTTGTCCAGCTTAGGAAAAACACTTTGTGAAATTTCTGAATAGGACACAAAAATCAATTAGTGCTATGGATTGAACCCTATAGGGGGCTATGTTGGACTTGTTCCACCTAAGAACACAACAAACCTCGTAACCATTAGGTGGTAAGGGGTTCTTCCGAGGCCTCTCCTAGAGTGTAACCAATTTTGTGACCATTGATTCACATCTCAAGCTAATTCTCCACTCTTGGACACTTTAATCGCATCCACTATTGCAATTTTGTGGGTGGAATTGGACAATGTCAAAGTTGTGCCTATGCTATTATCATTGTGGTGTATTGATTTCATCCGTTCTTGGGGTTAGAAATCAGTTTGCTCCTTCAAATGTCCGTAGCTTTGTAATTTGTGCTTCACCTAAGCACCAGGTAGAAAATATCTGTAGTGTATTTTCAGGTTACATTACACGGTGTAAAAATTCATGGGACATTTCAAAGAATGAATTAACCACCTACAAGAGCAGGCATTCCATTTTTTGAAACACCCTGTATCCTTCTTTTTTTTTTTTTTGCTTAATTATCGTAGTACCTTGGTCATTTCAACACATGTCCGTCGCATAATTAATTAATTTTGAAATTTTCATTTCAACAAATGGAATGTTCCTAAATATTCACTATTACCCTTCAGCAATTACCCTAGTACCTTGGCCAATTTGACGCTAATTATATATTATTTTCAGAAGTGTTGAAATTTTCAAAAATTATTTCTTCCAAATCAAAAAATATTGTGAAAGATAATAGTGAATATTTAGGAATATTACATTTGTTGAAATGAATTTTTCAAAATTAATTAATTATTTGACGGACATGTGTTGAAATGGCCAAGGTACTACTACGGTATTAACTTTTTTTTTTCATAATCATCAATTTTGGTGTTGATTTTTTAAATTTTAAGAATCAAGGCAGTTCTCAAATTTTTTTAAACTGTGGAGAAATAGGCATTATGGCAAGTTCAATATGCCACACTTGTTGCAACCAAACATTTTGGTTTTCCCATCATCATCATCATCATCATTTCATAGTTTGGGCAACTACATGGACATGTGAACAACCTTAATGATGAAGTGCATCATTTGTGATGCTACTGCATGAACACAGAATTTGCATAGCTACTCTCCACCTTTACAAAAAGGCATCATGCAATACAGCCCTTCCCATAGGAATCACAAGCATGGAAAAACATCTGCTGAATCAACACTGCATAGATAAGAGCTAGTGGGTTGTTAGTACTTTCTTCTGGTGAAATTAAAAACAAAAAATGCAAAAAGCAACTGATTTTCATGGTGTGGAATCACCATATCTTGACATGGCACTAGGTTCTAGTTGGTAGACAAAAATATAGAAAGATGCTTATTGGTTCACTTTGGCCATCAAATCTCAAGGATGAGAGAAGTATCTGCAGAGAGACAGTCATATATACATATGAGACTATATATGAAGGAAGGTTGTTTGTTTGTTTTGTTTGTCATGTTGAGATCTCCCAACTCATGACATCTCTTGGCACACTCCTGATACCCATTGGCAAGCCCTCCCCATCAATAGGGGTGCATTGAGTTGGTTTTTATAATATTTCGACATATGGTGTAGAAATTACTGAACATTGAGCAATTTTTGTCGTTGAAAATTCAATTAAATTACAAAAGAATGATTTTGGAAGAAAAAATTAGTTGAGTAACCATTTCACACTTGGGCCAACGGCACAAGCTACACTAGTACATGTGAATGAGACTTTAGAGAGACATTTCCACAATGATACTCCCCGGGTTTCTGTCATCAGTTCCAATGAAACCAAAAACTAACCTAACAAGAATAAGTGGAGCCATACCCAGTGTTGGGCAATTGTTAGAAATTGCATCAAACCCAACCAGTTATCAAGGTGGTTCTTAGGGTTCATATCCACAGTTCTCAAAAAATTGGGATAAATTGGCAACAACTATACAAAGAATCTGCAACCCTGATTTTTGTTGCATTTCCGGAACTAACAGGTAGATTCAGTTATTATTGTTGGCTAGCACTCAAGAGAACATACATAGTTTCTCAGAGATGAGAAATACGTATCTAGCTACATCATGCTGCAACCATCACCTAGCTGCATGCAAGTGACAATGGAAGACAGCAAGAGGATCTTGAATGCCTAGAGAGCTCCTGGAACTTGGAGATGGGAAGTACCTTGCTGACCTCTCAAAGTGAGTAACAGTTGATACTCTGATTTCCAAGCTTGGCATTTTAAAGATCTGGTAAGCCCCCAAAAAGATGGCTCCTACAACTGTCCTCCTTGTGGTGTGTGCAGCTCCAGACTCCAGACCTAAAGATAAAAAGCACCATAGACCATCACAAATAGACATCACAGCTGTTAAGAATCCAGTAACCAACATAAAACTGCAGCAGAAGTGTCAGACAGGGTATGCTTGAAACACTTCAAGTAATGAGGATTTTGGGCTATTTTCAGCCCATTCGAAAGTACAGAATGGATATGGTTCATGATGCTTGGTACTGTGAATAGGCACAGCTCCAAGAATTTCTGTTTCTTGAGTACTTTTAATTTTAGAGCATAGCTGAATCCCAAAGTGTTGCAAAATGAAAATCCATCTCCAGAACCATTTGAATAAAGGAATCAGCTCAACAAATTCTGTAACAAGATGATCTACATAACATAAACAATGTTTACTGTTGTTGATTCATATAATTAGGAGCCTCTTCAATCAATCAATGAAAGCCTCTTGAGGAATACAATAGCAAATAGAACAAGAAGAATTATCTCATTGCTCATAGCTGATTAAACTAAACCCCAACATATGGCACAACTAATCTGTCAAACTTCTCCAAATGCATCTCTAAAAGCCTCTTAAGCCTCTGGACATTATGGCTGCAAAAGTAGAAACAAGGCAATAAATCTAAGAAGTCTTCTCAGCTGCAAAAATAACCCGAATCAGTATTAACACATAATGTGTTGAACTCTCTTATCAGCAAAAGCTTCTGAAGCATCCCACTGGTAAAACAAACAAAAAACTCCAAACACACCCAATGCTCCAATGGCTAAAGGCATATTGTGTGCAAACCTCATACACATTGCAATCATATGCTAACTTCCCTGCAAGAATTCAGCAACAAACAAAACTTACAAAAGCATAGATTCACTCACATGTAGTTTTTCTGTGGAGGAAAGCTACCGACCAACCCTCAGATGTGACATTAGAAGAAACATGAGCAGGCTAGCCCTTATTCACATGAATGGTAATGAGTGTTGTCAGTTTCTGTTCTAATAATTTCATTTGTGACTCAGTGTTGCACTTATTTCCAAGATTGGATTTCATCACTGATAAGCATCTATTTCAGAAAATCCAAATCATGTATGCAACAGCAGGAGTAGAGCACCCATTCATGGATCTGTTTTGTGCTTGCACTCATATTCTTCTCCTGTGCAAACCTAAATTTGAATGTCCTTTCTGCAACATATAGTTTGTACTGAGAATATCACATATGCAATGGCTTTTCACCAAACTTTTATAAGAAAACTACTACACCATCTCTCAAGGAATTCCACAAGAATTTGTGTAATGCATGAAGCTCTGCAAAGGGCGGGTGTATTCTTGTGCAGTGCATACATTGAAAGGGCATTCCTGGATCCCTTGTGCTTCTTGATCATATATACAGGAGATCAAACTTTGACTACATGTCATTATCTCTCTTGAAAATTTCTAGACAATGGGAAACAAAACATGAATTGCTTAAGTGTAGGTGCAAGGCCTAACTCCATCTGAACCTGGATATCTTGCTCTGTAACATGAAGAAAAAGAGGATCCACCTTTATCTCGCATTGCACATGTACCTTCAATACCACCCCCACCCCCCCATCATTCATGCCAGCCACCAAAGGAGTTCAAAACCCTGTAAGTCGTCAATGCTTTTCCAAAGAATGAGCAGAATGATTGAGCACATTGTGGTCCCAAAGAATTGGTACAGGAATCACCTCAAAATCATGATACAGCTTCCAAACTTTAACATAACCTGATATGGTGACAACAGAATTCAGCACCATCTCTCGTTTTGCAATATCTGACAAGAGTTGCAATACATGAGTTGTCAATTCAAGCCCATTCAGCTTTGCTGGCACTATGATAGTCTCTTCACTTTGGCTTGCTTGCTTCCCCGCATCCACCTGCATTCAACAACAGCCTACTAAAATTGAAAATATGTAAACTTTATTTTAGGTATGTTTTTATAATGAATTATAGGCACCCATTCACATTTAAATAAATTATAATTTTTCAATGAATTAGTTGCACTCTATTTTTATTTTTTAAGGTAGTTTGGAAGAAAATGGAAGTGACCTCCAGAGGTCACTCTTGAGAAGGCAAGAAGCAAGATCAGAGTCCTATTGAAGATGACTAAACCAGGAATAAGAGGAACAATGACAATGCCAGGATCTTCACCTTCAAGGTACTACCATACCTATGAGTGAGGTTCAGCACAAAATAATTCACAAAAGGTCTAGCTGAAAAAAAGAGAAATTTTTATTAACATTTGTTGAAATTGTTGAAAATTGAAAACCATTGGGTTACTATTACAAATGCACAACACAAGATGTTTTTGCATACTTATTCCTCAGCTGTTGGAATTCTGAAAAATTAAATTTCAGACTGCTGAACCTTGTTTCCTAAAATAAATAAATACTTGACAAAGAAATGCCAAACATCAGCAGTAGGTACAGTGCCAACTTTGCAGCATTTGCAAAAGGAGGTAGGGATTAGGGATGCCCTGATGAGTACGAGAAGATATTAAGATCAATGCGAGAGAGAGAGAGAGAGAGAGAGAGAGAGAGCTATAAAATTATTCAGTGTTCTCACCATTGCTTCACCAATTGAGGTTCCTCTGTACAAGAGATTGACGATCGTGCTCGTGTACTCGATGGGGACAACATTGGGATTGGTGACCTTGATGGATATTGTGAGATCAATATCCACAGCGACAATTGGCACCACCGAATCTGTTTCCCAGTTCAGTTTGAAGCCCTTCAAATGGACGTCCACGACTTCAAATCTTGGTTCCCTTGGCCAAATTCTGTACAATACACCCACGACCACGACGATTGCCACAATGGCCAACAATATGGCCTCCAATACCTCCGTCTTCTTCTTCTTCTTCCTATTGTGTGTTCTTGAGTCAAGAACTCTTACCTCTGTCTTCTTCTTCGTTCCTGAGACAAGAATTTTGCCTCCGTCTTCTTTTTCTTCTTCATCGTCGTTCTTCCTGACACAACGAACTTCTTGTATACCGCCTCCAAATCCTATCTCCTTGCACCGCCACTCAAGGAGCAAGGATGTGAAGGATTGTTATATGAAAGGAACTTTAAAGAAAGAAAATACTCTATTCTCATAGACAGAAGGAGCAGGAACGAAGAAGCCTTGAAAAAAAAGATGAAGAAACAGCAGCAGCAGCAGCAGCAGCAGCAAGGAACAAAGGATATGAAAGAACGAAAACCAACCATCCAAAGACTTGACACGAGCAAAAAACAATTTTACAAAAAGCTGCTGTCGCTTCAGAAATTCTTCAATTGAACGAGCAATATAATACTGACGACAACAAAAACTTCGGTAAAAAAATTACACATCTTTCGATTCCTGATCAATCCTTCTTCCTGTGCGCAGAGCCAAAACGACGACGACGACGACGACGAACGGGGGTGTCTGACAGGATCTCATCAACTGAGGAAAGAAACCCTCGACCACCTTTCACCTGTTCCCTTGGGCCCTCACCAGGTTCTCGGGTAGGGGAACAACCAAAAAAACCCGTCGATCTCCATCCTTTCGTGTTCCCTCACCAGGCTCTCGGATAGGGTAACAACCAAAAAACCCCTCAATCTCCACCCTCTTCCTGTTCCCTTGTGCTCCCAGCAGGTTGTCTGTCAGGGGAACAACCAAAATGTCCCCAATCTTGGCTGGAGTGAACCAGCAGCCACCGGCGCACCAGTTCAGGATGAGGCCATTCAAGCTGTTTTGGGGATGAACCAAAAACACATCCTCCCCTGCCCAAGGTTTTTGGTTTTTTTTGCCTCTTTTCTGCCCCAAATTTTTCCCTCCTACCTGCCTCCCTCCTACTTGCCTCCCCCCTCCTACCTCCCTCCTACCTACCTCACCTCATTTTGCACTCGCTCCATCGTCAGAACTTGGGAGAGCTTGAAATGAAAGGGTAAAAGGAGGGCAGAACTAGGAGCCAAAAGCGACAAGGCAGAAGTGGCAACCAGGACAGTGCTTGAAGCGGGAGCTAGAAGTGAGAGGGCAAAGCGAGAGCTTGAAAGTAAGCTCCCTTCCTTTTCTTCATTTTTTTTTGTTATTTTCTTACGTGGTGTTGTTGCAATGAAAAAGGCGACAACAGCTTGTTGTTGTCGCCTTCTTTTCTATGTTTGAGAATAAGAAAATGACAACAATGCATCTTCTTCTATGGTTCTATTACAGCAAAAAAGGCGACAATAGCTTACTACCATCGCCTTCTTATCTGTGTTTGAAAAAAAAAAAAAGACAATGGCAATGCATCATCATCTTCTTTTATGGTGGTGTTGCAGAAAAGAAGAAGGTGACAACAAAAACTGCCGTCGCCTTTTTTTGTGGTGGTCCTACAAAGAAGAAGAAAGCGATTACAACTACTACCATCACCTTTTTCTTTATGTTTGAGAAGAAAAAGACGACAGCAATGCGTCATCATCTTCTTATGTGATCTTGTTGTAGCAAAGAAAGCGACTTGCTACCATTGCCTTCTTCTCTATGTTTGAGAAAAAGAAGACGATAGCAACATGCCATTGTCTTCGTCTTTGGTGGTGTTACAGAAAAGAAAAAAAAAATGACAACAACTTCTATCACCTTCTTTGATGGCTATGTTGCAAAAAAAGGCGATGATAATTATCGTCACCTTTTTATGTGGTTTTGTTGCAAAAAAGGTGATGACAACAATGTTGACACCTTCTTTTATGCTGGTGGTCTTGTGAAAAAGGTGATGACAGCAAGGTTTCGTCACCTTCTTTTTCTTTTTTTTTTCTTTTTCTCTGGTGCTTTTGGTCTAATTCATGAGAATTGACAATTAACAATGAAATGGTGGTTTTTTTGAATGTTGAAGGTTGTAATGGCTTGAGGAAGGAGATTGAAGAAAGGTGGTGGTGATTTGGAAGCTCAGAAACAAAATGTTTTTTCATTAGATTAAACAATTGGGAAGCAAAATGTTGATCCATTATAACCAGGACTTGGATAATAGAATGTTACTCCATTGTAAGTGAGACCTGGGGAACAAAATGTTGCTCCATCAGAATTGAGAATTGATGAATCAAGCAATTTATGTGGCTTAGAATTGACAATGGTGACAGTTTGCAATTCAAATGATGAAATCACTCCCAATACACATTGGGAATTTTGATCGAAAAATGGTGGGTTAGATTGTTTTAGAATTTACATACATTAGATTAAATGCAGATAAAAAAAATTGTACAAGTTTTTTAAAGTTCAGTTATATTAAGGTGTGAGATTCTTTTGTTAAAAAAATTATTGCAATATTTGAAAACAATTAGAGTTTGTAGGAATTATTTCTGATTGTGTGATTTTATGTTTTGCAACACTTACATTCTGTTTTTTGAGCTTTTTATGTGTAAGGTTTTAAGGTTAGGATTTTTTTATTACAAAGTAAAGATTATTTTTTTAATATTTATTAATTTAGGTCTGAAACTTGAAATCAACCAAGCCTTTTAGTCGCCAGCACCTCCTTGTCCACCTAATATGGTTCGAAAGGACAAAGAATGGATGAAGGTTGGGTCAAAATGGAAATGCAAAGTTAGCACTTGCATTGTTGCATATTGTGCCAAATGGTTGTTAACCAAACATTTGAAGGAGATGCACGGCTTACTAGTAAAAAAGGCTAAACCCAATAGGCTTTCAACTTCTAAAAGAAGTCCTCAACATCAAGATTATGCTAAAATGAATATTCGCATCTTAGGAAATGTCATGGTCATGCAAAGGCAGAATGATCAAAAGGTTGCTAGTTGCGCTCGTTCTAAAGCCCATTGCAAATGGGATAAACTAATAATCATTGCAGAATAATCTCCACCGTTACCAAAACCAACTTTGGTCAAATTAGCTTAAGAATAATTATTGCAGGTGTTGAATCTTAATGTATGGGGCATGGGAAACATGCCTTGAAATGCAACATCACGGATGGAGAAGGATGAAGATTTATAAAAGATGATTCGATCCACCTGTTTTGCATATGCACGACAATTAAAAATGGTATCAAATGTCAAAAATTGGGATTGAAAATCCACTAAAACAAGTTGAACACAAGAGTTGACAAATGTATTGGATTTCCATGAATCTGAAATGATTCGTTATTATTAAGAAAAAATGATATTCAATGTTTATTATTTTTTTATAATTTTGTTTCATCCAAAATGTGTTAAGGTTTAATTTGGTGATTTTTGGGTGTTTATAAGGTTCACAGCACAACAAAAGAAGTGTTTGTTGCAAATGTAGTTCAGGTTGAAATGCAATGTCGCCATCTGTACATTGTTCATCATGTAACAAACATTGTAAATGTAATAATTGTTTATCGAACTAAACATGATATTATAGATAATGACATGGTTTAAAGTTTTCACTTTATATAGTTAGTTACGTTTTTTCAACCATGTCATTTTTTGGACTACCTAATTTTTGAACTTTGGTCCTTTGATATATTATAGAGAACCTTTTTTTTCATTGGATTCTTAAGCATTTTTTGATCCACCCATATTTGTACATATTTTATCAATATAATATTTTTCTTTGTTTGATGGGTATATGAATAATTATATATGTCTTTTTTTTCATAATTTTTTTAGTACTTTAGATGTAAGAATCAAAACTTAAATAGGCCCATATGAATAGGTAACATTAATTTGTCTAAGGTTTACAAAGATCAAAATGAATATTGTGTAATACTTACATCTTTTTTATTATAATTTCCATAACGTCATTTCAAATATGCAATACCCACATATAAGTCTCATAAATAGTTGCTAGTTTTTTTCATCCATTGCAATACCTGCATATAAATCTCATAATAGTTACTAGTTTGTTTACATCCATTGTAATACATGCATATAGGTCTAGTAGTTGATTTTTTTAACATCCATTCCAGTACCCGCATATAAGTCCATAAATAATTGCTAATTTTTAACATCTTTTACAATACTTACATATAGGTTTCCATTGTAATATTTATGGGATTCATATGACATAATAATTTAATCTAAGTATCAATAAATAATCTCATAATTAAGGAATGACTAAAAACATATTTTAGATAATGTAAATGTTTGATTATCATATTTAAACAATCATTTATTTCTTAATATTAATTAACTAATTATTTGGTTGAACCTTAATTATTAAGATAATTAAAATTTAGATCTAAAAATCAAATCAATAATTTGATATTTAATTTATTATCTTAATTAGATTTTTTATGTTGATAAGTTATTCAAATCATTATTTTAAATAATTATTCATGATAATTAATTGTCATAAAATTAATTTAAGTATATAAAGAAACATATTTTGGCTACCCAAACCACTTAGTTTAAAATGACCTTACATGTGGGTATTGCATTTAAAGTTGATTTTTCACTTAACATTATCTAAATCACCTATAGATTATTTCAAAATGAATTTACATGCAAGATTGCATATAGGCTTTGGTTTTTATTGAAAGGTCACCCAAATTATATATTGGTTATTTCGAAATGATTCTACATGTGGGTATTGCATTTAGAGTTAGGTCTGCACCTCAGGTTACCTAAATCACCTACGGGTTATATCAAAACGAATTTGAATATGGGTATTACATTTAAGGTTACGTGTTCATATAATTTTTTAATACCCGCACACATATTTATTTTCACCAACTAAAAATTTGGCCTTAATTTTTTGAATAATTATATAAAATTTGTAACAAAACACAAAAGAAAATATATCTCTTACCATTTGGTAATATTTCCAATTTAAGTTCTTTCATTTTTAAAAAATATATATATAATGACATTGCATTATTTTACATATTTTTAAACCTTAAAAATTTTGCCCAAATGCACCTTAGATTTATTTTAATTATTATAGACTTGTAAAAAAGGTGTTAATTAATTTATATGTCCTAAACTCTAAACCTAAACCATAATTCCAACATTAAGTACTAAATTTTACATTAAACCCTAACCCCATGTATCATTAATGTGACCAATTTTTCATTATGTTCATTTTTATATATGTTAAATCATATTATAAAATGAATAAATAATTTTGAAAACATGAATTTCATGATGTATTAGCGGGGAAGTTAAATCAATAAAATATGTAGTTAACATGGTAGTTAGGTTAGTAAGGTAGGTAGTTAATATAATAGTTAGGTCAGTAGGATAATTAGTTATTAAGGTAGCTATGTTAGTAGGGGTAATTAGTAAGGTACCAAGATTGGTACAATACTTATGAAGGATGGAAGGTGGGTAGGGTAGCTATGTGTGAGGTTAGGTCTAGGGAAAAAAAACCAAAAACAAACATAAATAAATAAAATTACAATGTTCAACAACAAAAAAAAAGGACTATGATGAACCCCATTTGACGACGAATGAAAAAACGCAACCCATCTAGTGGACAGAATGGTTGACTAGTGCATTGGTGGCCGCTAATCCACTCTAGCTCCCAATGTTCGCCTTGTTCTTGTTCCCTTGGGCCACTAGCAAGTTGTTAGTCAGGGGAACAACCCAAAAATCCTTGATCTGCACCCTTTTCCTATTCCCTTGGGCCCCTCACCAGCTTCTTGGGCAGGTTCTTAGGAAAGGGAACAACTAAGACTTACTAGGAGGCACCCTGGTTACCATGGAACTCAAACAATTTGTTGCAAACAAATCAATGTTGTTTGTGGTAGGTAAGGCTCGAAGGTGGGGGCATTACCAAAATGAATTCGGGCATATTTCAATTCCTGACTATGTCCCCATTTGGGGGCCTTAACGAAGGTTAAAGAAATGATTAAGAACCTTTTAAAATGTAAAAACCATGTTAAAAACATAAGATGTTTGCCTCCCAATGAAGGTAAGGTAACCTTCCCTTTTTAAGGTGCCTTCCAACTACACGAAGACATTTGAGTCAGTTTGGTATGGTTTTAGCTTTTGATGAAACAAGACTCAATCAAGTTCTCACATAGGTTTTTAGGCAGCGGAACAATTGGGGCCTTCGCTATAGTTCTAGTGAAACTCAAACAATTTGGTGTTGTTTAGTCCTAGCGCTTTCCAAGAAGGGTTTAGGGTTTAGGATCCTAGCTTTCCAAGAAGCGAACCCATGTTCCCTACTTTTAATTTTTGGTAAAACAGATCCTAGGCTTTAAGATCTAATTTGATGGAACTTGTGATTCGAATGCTGGATAATTTTTTTGAGTACTATGAAAGTGTCCATTATCCATTCTACCTCGGAACATGACTAGCCCATGAAGGTGAGTTGTGGGTTTGATTAGGGCCTATTCCAAACACACTGTTCCTATACAAAGCCAACATTTTTTTCCTTGCGAAATATAGCCAGAAAGCGCAATAGGTAAATTTGGTGAGCGATAGGTAAATTTGGTGGGCGATAGGTCCTTGTAAACAAAAAGGGCAAAAAAGGATCCAATAGCCAGATGACCTCAGCCACTTCCACCATGAAGACTTTATACACCCATGCGCCATCTTGCACCCTTGCCATCATAAGATGTAGCCATTGACAACATTTGAGACCACCCACATAGACTCTTGTAGCTAGATCTTTTTAAGGTTGAAATCGCCACCAAGTTTAATTAGAGTGTTAGGGTTTATCACCCACAAGTATGGCGAAATTGTTATTGTTTGTCACCATAGCTCTCGTTCTGTCAAGCAAGGATTGTCACCACCATGGTTTTTGTTTCCAAGTTCCAATACAAATATCACCTTAGACAAGGCAAATATTTGTGGGCCTTGTAGTTAGTAGTAGCCATGGGTTTAATGTTCATATTGGAATCTTGTTGGAATTTGAGGGCTTTCTCTTATGATGGTGATTGAGCACAAACTTTGGGCAGTGGGTTTTCATTGTGCAAGTTACAATGTTGTTGCAAGTTTCAAGTTTCTTTTTGTGGAACTTGTAAGTTGGGAATGTCAATGAACATTGGACAAAAATGATGTTCTTTTCTCCCCAATTGGAGTCAAATGCATCTGGATTATTAACATTTGTAACACACCATTGTGTTTATGCTTTTTTTTTTTTTGTTTGAAGATTTTATGCTTTTGCATTTGTTATGTTTATGTGCCTTGAGTCCTGAAACAAAAAAAACTTGGAATCGACAATAAGGTTAATAGCAAAGTCAAAACTTGGCATGGTGTGATTTTTCTCTAATAGTAGAAATGTGTCAAATGCAAAACCTTATGATTAGTCTACAATTCGTTGTCATTGTCATCTAATGGGGATGACCAATCAAACTCTTCTAGGTTACTTCTCCATGCACACTCCCTTGAGTCTTCAAATCCACCATCATTGTTTCCATCTTTTGAGCTTCCTTCTTTTGAGTTGTTACCTTCTCCAACATTGCCTTCTTTGAAATTGTTGTTGTCCTAGCTACCTTTTCCAATGTTGTCTTCTTCTTAGCAATTATTGTCTCTAATGTTGTCTTTTTCTAAATTGCCTTCTCCAACCTTACCTTCTTTTTAGCAGTTGTGTTGTGACATGCCTTTTTCTAAGGTGCCTTCTCCTAAGCTATCTTTTCATGTTCATGAACTTTTTTTTTATGTTTCACCTTCTCTTGTAACCATTGTCATCTCACCTTTTGGGCATCCTAATTCAAGTTCAAATGTCTATGTCAAATCCCCCATGTCATTAGATAAGTTTGTTGACTTGAGTGATTTCTTACATACTAAATTAGATCTAGATTTGTTGTATCAATGTCCTCCACCTCAAAAGTTCAAGAAATCTTATGATCACACATGCAAATTTCAACTTGAATTGGCTACAAAGCTCCCATCGATTGAAGGAGTCCTTGCCATTTATGACATTTTACACAATGTCCAATGTAAGATTTGTAGTACTATCAACGAAAAGTCATTGTTGTTTGGTCCCAAATGGGATATTCTAATGAAACATGAAGGCAAGAGTAAAACAAAGAAGGATTTGCCTTAGCTTGGTGTTAAGGGAAGATGGTGGCATATTAATAAAACTTGTAGACAAAAATAAATAAATCAAACTTTGTTTTTTACATAGGCAAGTGTTATTGTACTATAGTAAGTCAATAAGAATAATTAGTTGGAAAGTGAAAGGAAGAAGGTTCAATTTGTCGCATTGTTTTAGATTTTGGAAAGTGGTCATCCTATGGTGGAATATTAAAAAGTGAAGGTTTTGTACTCATTCATTGGTGTGGGTAAGAATCCCAAAATGCATTGGTCAAATGCTTCTAGTTGGATAGTGGCAAAATTCATGTATGCCCAAGTCACTAATTGTGGCCAATGTTTCTGTTGCTAACTATGAGGCCTTTACATGTGACGAGGTGAACATGGTGGATAATGGGAGCTAGATCTCCATTCATGCATATGTGATGCAAAATTGGGTGAGAATTTCGATGTTGATTTCTCTTCAAAGGGTTGTTGATGGAACAAGGGTTAACAACTGGTATCATGGAGGCCTTGCAAAAAGGTGGAGGATTGAATTTTAAATCTATAACTCAAAAACTCATTTATTTTGGGGATGATGGGGTAGGTACATTTAAGGAACCAAAATTGGGGTCTTTAAGCAAATGAATATTAATTATGCACCATTTTCCATTGGGGTTCATTACATGGTTCATAAATGCAATTTGGCTTTCAAAACCTTGTCTTCCTTGGGAATAATGAGTAGCATAAAAGATCTGCTACAAACTTGTCATTCTTATTTTGCCCATGGCCCAAATAAACACATGGAATTCACTAAGCTTATTGATATGATGGAAATAAAGGGGCTGAAAATTCAATCCTTGTTGGAGCCTCTAAAAGAGATTTTTTCATAATATAGACCCTTGCTAGCTAAGATGTACATGGACAACATGCACAACCAAGTAGCAAAGGTAAATTGTTGTAAATTAAGAACCTCTTATAAGATTTATTGATTTTTATGTTTGTTAAGTTCCTTAATGATTTTATCTAGTGTTTGCAAGTTAATTTGATCCTCCTTATTGATCCATATTAATGTGTTGTTTCATCCCTATGTTGGACAACATTGACTTTCTTGTGTAATCGCACAACAATGTGATGTTTTCATTTGCATTCTTGTGGATGTAGTAAAGATCTGCCAAGGATAACTCTATACCTTATATAATGATGGTAATTCATCATTTTTAAATTATGAATTTTGAAGTTTGCTAGACTTTAACGATGACCATATTCACATGAAATGGGTGGCAAATTTGAATGACAATAATGAAAAAGTTGCATTCCTAATGAATGTTGAGAAAATTTGGGCCATGCATAATAACCCAATGTCTAAACTACAACCAGTTGTGACTCAAAAATCTTTTCAAAGTTTAATTTCACAAGCAAAATCAAAATGTTCAAGTAAGTTTTAATTCTTAATCTATTTAATTTTTATTAGAAGTTTTTTATGTAATGTGAATTTGTATAAATTGGTAGTTTGGTGTTGATGTTGTGTTTTTTTTCTTCCTATGTTATTTTGTAGGTGTTGTTACTTAATCGATCAAGGAATTAAAAACCATTTCCCTTGGTTTGCATTGTTTAATGCCATGGGCATTTTGTATACTCAATATTTGTTGCAGGTGAATTTTGAGGAAAGTTTTGCCAAGCAATTGGATTCTAAAAACATGGTGTTGTGAACCAAAAATGGTAGGGTCTAGTGACAAGGTGCCAAAAATGTCATTTTATGATTAATCCTATCATTATGACTACAAGTGGATGAATGACAAAAAAATAGCACAAACAATGAGTCCGAATCAACTATAAACAGCATAAGCAACTAATATAGTAGATAGAGACTAATCATAGAATGGCATTTATGGCATAGTGTGAATTTAGCAAGGTAATTCCAAAACTGTTTGATCGTCAACAATTTGATTTTGAACAAGGAATGTTCAACTTCTACATAAAAAGTAATTCCAAGGCTACCATGGAAACCCTTTTTGTTCTTAATCCCTTGATGCAAATATGGATGATAGTTGATGCATCTCAAGTTCTAACACATTTTTCCCATAAATATATCAAGTCGACAAATATGGTTATAGTCTATGTTTTAAGAAATGTAAAGGATGAACGTTGTTTATCATCTTTAACATTTTTGAAGATCAAGTTTAAGGCTACTTTAGATCTTCACCTTCCTCTTGTGATTAACATGTACAACTATAAGTTATTCACTTTAAAAAAATTTCCATACAATGCCACATTTGATGCATGGATTGGAATAGCCGAACGTTATGGTATTATTGCATATATTAGATTTTGTGTTCTTGTAAACATTAGTTTTTGTAAATTTCTATTGTAAAGCAACTCGGTACTACTTGCTTTGTTCAAACCTTGATATGATTATTGGAATACTCATAGTTATTTTGTTTTGCAACTATCGATGTTTCCATCATCTTAGTAAGCCTAATGATATTGTTGCACTACGGATTTGCATTATTAGTTTATTGAATGAAGCTTTAATTAGATTATACTATGATAATCAATTTGCTTTCAATCAAAAGGTCATGGAACCATACTATGCACTTTCAAAAATTTGGTAGTAGTTTGAAGTCGACTTATAATTTGGATTATAACCATTAATGACATGTCTTTGATTTCCAACCATTTGCATTATGCGAACAACTTGTAACACATAAAACTTTGCCATGTTTTTGCCTTACTAAAGAGAAAATAACCAACTATTAAAGGGTAAAATTGTGTTCCCCAATCATTATTGTCATCCAAAAAGTAAAACCAAGGGAACAAGATCAACACCTTAATTTTCAATAAAAAGAAACTATATTCACTAAGTTATTTTACTAATTACTCAAGTAATAAATGAAAGTCATACAAAGGGGCTAGGAAAAAGGTAGGGGGTGCTACCTTCGAATAGACCAACTATCCTATTTATAAGCTGATTTAAGGGGATAGGGGAAGCAAATAGAGAAGGGCAACATGTGTAATGACCATAACTTGAAAATAACTACTCTACAAGTTGTTATAGTGCCTTCAACGCTAGTGGGGTCTTAAGGCTCCTACTACTACTATCCCACTTCAACCACACTTGAAGGTCCTTTAGTGAATTTGTCGTCTACTTCCAGCACTTCAAAATACCTCCCCATTCCTCCTTACCACCTATAGTAGATTACATCAATTCCTAACCATTATTTACCGCCTACAACATTACCTTTTAATTTGCAAGTGACTACATGTTAGTTTTCCCCCCCCTCCCTTTCTTTCTTCCACCAAATATTGGTTGATACCTTCTTGTGGTAACCAATAATTTACCACTCCATAAACTACAAATGGTATGCCTCTTGTTTTTTATAAAGGACATGGAAACCTACCATCACAAGGAGTAGTCTTCTTTGCAACACCTCAAACCACTTTACCTTCCACACTTCCTAATGGAATTCCTAATGGAAGAAATACACATGAAAACACATCAAATTTTTTAACCATTTTCCATTAAAATCACACACAAGTATAAATACATTTCCTCACTATTCTTTCCTCTCTAGTAGTACAACACGCGCTTCTTCAAGAACGTTTTTCATTCCAACCTCCAACTACAAAAATATCAAATGCCATAAAAGTCCCCCAACACTTCTTTTAATCTTCCTTCACAAACCACGCAAGGCCCACATTGACCTTAAGAAAATAGGGCCCTTATCCTAATCCTTTTTTAGAAATCTCTTAGATGATTGGGTGGATATATTATAGTCCAACCATTCATTAACATGACTACTTAATCCCATTAGCTTCATCCCTTGAATAAAGGACAATAAGTCCACCACTAATAACTATTAATTATTAGGATGCCTATAGTATTAACTAGTTTAAAGATTTATATTTGTTAATACCAGCTCCTTCAAAAATATTTTTAAAAAATCACCACTTGGGTTATGTAGTCACAAACTTATGTATTTGAACATAAGATGATCATTAGTTCTTAATTGCAAGTGCCTACCAAGTGCTTACATTTTTACCTTTTTGAAATCAATGGGCATCTTGCCCTAAATCAGAAATATGCACAACATGTGAGTAAAAATAATGAAATCCTTAACAAATATATGTTTTTTGCAGTGGTAAAATATTGTAGGCAATAATTATAATTTTTTAATATTTTGCAATTTATTGAAATCACAATGTATCGATGCATCATGTCATCATGCATTATATTGTGTTACCATCCTAAATTCCATAATACATATATTTTGTATACAAAGGCAAGGCAATTTTCAAAATTAAATGGATAAAAGGTTGCCACATTTTTTGGTTTATGGTTATTGTAAAGTAATTGCTAATATATCAAATACCACCAATACACTACTCATGGTTGAATAGTATATTGGTATTTTCCAAATTAACACCTAACATACATTTCTCACCACTTTTCAACTATAAGGTTCTAATTCTTATTTGTCACATGTTTTTGATAGATTAAAGATTAATTCATACATTAAGGATTTTTTCAATTGAAAATTGCCATGTATGCCTAAACCTACCAAGGGTAAGAAAGTATTTTTAAAAAGGTTATCACATTTTTATGTCTATGGTTATTGTAAAATAATTGTTATCAAAAAAATATTAATGCATTCACACGTTGTGTGACCAATACATTCCATGTATGGTTATTTTTTCACACATGACAAATTAGTTACATATAAAAAATTGGCACCTAGTTTACATTTCCTATTACTTTTCAATTAAAACCAATTATTATTTGTCACATGTTTTTTGGATACATTAAAGATTCGTTGAAACACTAAAAAAAAAAATTCAAAGTTTTCAAGCATGTTTAAACAAAGCAAAGGTGAATTTTTTTTTTCAAAATACATGGACAAAAACATGCCATGTTTCTATGTCCATGGTTATTGTAAAATAATTGTTAATGTATCAAAAAATAACAATACATTCTTTGGACATTTATAAATAATACACGAGCCATATATCACCATTTGTTTTTCCACACCTAACAAATGGATGGTCACATATCAACAATTGGCATCTAACATATGTTTCCCATCACTTTTCAATTATAACCAATTTTTTTTTTTCCACGTGTTTTTTGCTACATTAAAGATTTGTTGATACACCAAATACTTTTTTATTCATTAATGATTACTTAAATTGAAAATTGTTGTGCATGTTTAACATAACATGGACGAGATTTTTTTCTTTCAAAATATATGGATAAGAAGTTGTCATGTTTCTAGGCCTATGGTTATAATACTTGGCAGTCATTAATGTATTAAAAAATATCAATAAAATATTCACATGTATGAACAATATTATCTATGTATCACCACTTTTCCACACATGACAAATAGATGACTACATATCAAAATTGGCACCTAGTCTGCATTTCCCACCATTTTTCAACTATAACCAATTGTTATTTGCAATGTTTTTTCAATACACTAAAAAACTTGTTGATACACTAAGGATTTTGTAATACATTAAAGATTTTTTTAGTTGGAAATTGACATGCACATGTGTCTAGACATAACAAGGCAAAAACAATTTCAAAGTACATGAACAAAAAGTTATCATGTTTCCAAGTTTATGGGTAGGGCAAAATAGTTGTTTATTTAGTCAAAAAACAAAAATATGTTAATGGCACATGGTGTGAACAATACAATTAATGTACTATTGTTATTCCACACTTGATGAATAGTGGATATATATGAAAACTTGACATTTAGTCCATGTTTCCCACCATTTTTTGATTGTAACTATTAATATCTGCCACTTGCATTTTTTGAAATTTGAAATTATTTAGCAAAACATTAAATTTGTATGTAGTCATTGTATTTTTCAAAAAAAAAATCATTGTATTGGAATCTTGCTTCAAAAATCAGTGTTCATTGTTATTTATTTTAATTTAATATTTTCTTGACCAAATATTCCAATATGTGTCATGCATGATCATTTCAAATTCCCACAATTGGGCATGTGAAGCATAAATTAAACAATGGGTATCACCCAAAAACCCCTTGATACATTGACGCATTAATACATTAATACACTAACACATTGATATACAAATATATTATATCTAACACAAAGATATTTTATTTTGATATCTTTGATGTACAACATTTCAAAACGTATGATGTGAATAATTGCATACGAAAGTATCACAAGTTCATGATTTACAAAATCAACTTGAAAATTTTGTCAATTTAAAATATATATTATACAATAAAATATGCCACTATACATTGTAATATTGAATTAATTAATTTTAAGAACTGCACTTCAAAGTATCATCTTATCATTAGAAATTTAATTAACAATATCATGAAAGGAAACTTCAATATAACAATAGATGGAAAATAAAATCCCACATTTTGCATTAATACATGCCACTATTGGACAATAAAGATGAATTACATCAAGTATTACATTGCCAAACTCAATTAACAATATTCAAATTCATTCAAATGGAAGTTTAATCCCCAAACAACTCAAATTTTATATTAGGAAGGATAACGCATCCACCCTAAATTGGAAACATCCACCACTAAATTGCATTATAGAAATAGCCACAACTTTTTTTTATCATTTTTTCATGTTCCTCAATATGCTTCTAAGTTTTTTTTTCATAATTTAAAATATCAAATGTGCCACTTTAGCATTCACTCAATATTTATATCCAAATATTCAATTTAATATGAGTAAGCTTGTAGGTTGAAATGTTACATTTATGATGACATGTTATAATTTGGTGTGCAACATATTACATTGTTTAGATTGATACATTAAAAAACTAAAAAATAAAATAAAAAAATTCTCATTTAAAATAAATTAAATATATTGCATAAAATATTGTTCAGATGTTATATTGTTCAAACACTAATACATCAACATTTTAATGTTAATGACCAAAATTAAAATTTTAAACCTACATGGAGACTCTTTAAAAGTTTGGAAACAATTTAGAAATTGATAATTCGAAGGAAAAAATGGTCCATATATTTAATATCAAATGTTGTTAATAATGAATAGTTGATTTAGAAGTTGGTTTCAAATGATCAAATGGTTTTTGGATGTAGCACAATTATATTTTTTTGTATAATATTGTCATGTTTTCATATAATCTAAACCTATAAAATTTCATGAAAACATGATGAAGTCTATGAGTGTTTATTCATGGGTGAAAATTTTTTTCATTTAATTTTTTTCTTGAGTTGTTTTGTTTCATTTGATTTCATTACAAGTTTGCATTATAGGGTACAACATTATTAATTTTACCATTCCTAAGAATCATTTTTTGAATTTTGAAACTGAATAAAAGAGTTAAAAAAAATTCCATGTTAATACAATGAATAACAATGTAGTGGTTTTATTAACACATAGATCTAGTTACATTGATACATTAAAAACTTGAAACAAAAAAAATCATTAATATAAAAAATAATAAACTTTCAAAATTGTTGATGCATGTGTGAACATGTAGCCAAGTTCACTAACTATAGATAGTATGTAGGTGAGAAACAAGGAAAATATTTAAATAAATTTTGTTATCACAAACATTTTTTTGAATCAATTGTTGTAAGAAATCACACAACTTGCTTTTATTTTTTATTTGGTTATTAATTCCAATAACATGAATTGACTTAAGTTGTGAAAAATACAAAATTGATCAACAATGTTCATATTTCTTGTCACTACACATATGCAAATGCATTTGAAACAAACATAACAAAATTGAACTTTACTTGTGATACATTGTATCGTAGCCCTTTCCTAAATTGATTGTCATGTGCACAATATGAACTTGAGTTTAGACTAGTTGTTATGTGCACAAAACACATAAATGATCCAAATGCCTTTTTTGGGTGGAATTTGAAGCTATTGAAAATCTCACAATAATAAACAAACATTCATTAACTCCCAAGGAAGAACGAAATGCAATATCTTACACTCAAGTTGCATTTCTTTTAAAGTTTATTTTTAATCTACCTTTGACATGATGGATGATTTTACATACCTATCAGTGAAATTATTTTAAAAAAATCAACAATGAATGTGACAACATTCTAGTAGCAACATTTTTCACCTTTACATGTTCATTGTTATTTGACTTTTAAAAGAAATTTGAATATTGGAATTGTTCTTGTTCGAAATTGATGTTGAGAAAAAAAAAAAGGCACAAGAGAAAAAGGAAAAAAAGGGGTGTTCAAGAGTTATTTTTTCTATCTTTCTCTTTACCAAACACTAACTCTTCTTTTTTTCCTTGTTCCTTCACTTTCTAGCATGTGAAAAATTACATAGACACCCGCCCAACAAAAATAAAAACAAAATACTCAATTCGCAAACAAAATTTTTCACCCAAATCCTAAAGATTAAAATAAATTTACAGCGACATAATTAGTTTGTAAAAAAATGAAACCAAGAAGTGCAAACCTTAGCCACCTTTCAACCCTAAGAAATTCATCATGGTCATAGATATCTAAATGTAGTAAAATGCAACTGTGAAAATTACACAAATATTTTATACATTGTTGGCTGGATGCAAAGTTACCCCATGAATTTTCCCAATAGGGAAACTAATTTTATCTTTTCCCTCTCCATTTTCACCTTTTTTTGGTGTTTTTTGAACAAGGTAGACCCCTAGACCCCTATTGTAAGCACCTACTATCAAGACCTGACAATTGTTTTATGCTAGGGAATTCAATCCCTTACTTCGACCCTAGCTTACATCTTGGTTCTTCAACTCATGAGGTCTCTTTTGAGGTCTTTTGTTGGGTCTAAACCGATTGATTTTCCCTCCAAAATGGTGCCATGTAGGTTTAGCCTCAATTTGCCACTTTTTGGTCTTCGACCCTTGTTTAAAGGCCATGTGTCTAATTTATGGCTCTCAGCCAATAGGGTTGCTTTGTTTCATTGGACCCTAGGCTTCAGACCCTTATCTAATGACCATTTGAGATGAGGGTCCAGGGTCCAATTTCTTAGGAACCAATTTGGACTGATTTGAAGCAAATTGAATCCTTGAGTTGGACTGTACCTTGGCCCCTAGCCTGATTATTGGTTCTCCAAATCAGGAGCTCTCCTTTGGGCACTATTTTTTGGTTGGAACGAATTGGTTTTCCCTCCAAAACAGGTGCGCCATGTAAGTTTAGCCTCAAATTGCCACTTTTTGGTCTTGGACTCTCGTCTAAAGGGCCTTGGGACCAATTTAAAGCTTTCGACCAATAAGATTGCTTAAATGCATTGGTCTCTGGACCTTGGACCCTCGTCTAAAGTCGCCCTAAAGCGGCCCTAATAAAGTATGACAACTCATGCAATAATACCATAAGTAAAAACAAAATGGAAATGCAAGAAATGACCCCCCCAGTACAAGTACTTTTGTACTGTCTGCAATAAGGACCCATTGCTGATTTAAGGTCCTCTAGAGAGCAAGAGGAGCTTCAGGTCTTATCAACTCCTTTAAGATCTCGAGTGTCCATTATTTGTGGACAGCGCTCAAGTATTGGAAATTTGGTTTCGTGTGCGTTGTTTCTGTGAGAAAGGAGGGTGGACATTTTGAGCTGTGTTTGTGCAATTTTAGAGAGAGAGAGAGAGAGAGAGAGAGAGAGAGATTGAGATTGTTGTAGCGATGGCGTATTGGGAGGTTTCGAGAAACTTGGAGCGACTTGTGCAAGAAAAAGCGGAGAAGGAGGAGATGGTGAAGGAAAATGGCCAAGTAGTGGCAGATGGGACAATGGTGATGAATTTGGAGCCTCCCACAAATCCCATGGTTACTTCCTTGCTCACTGATATGTATCAGATCACCATGGCTTACGCGTACTGGAAGGCTGGCAAAGAGAATGATCGAGCCGTGTATGATCTCTCTCTCTCTCTCTCGCAACACCCATCTCTTTCTTTCTTTCCTTCTTCTCCTTTTTCCTCTTTTTTGCGAATTGTAAATTAGCAGCTGCATCCAACACACAATTGGAAGGTTTCTGTGTCATTCTCAATGATTTTCTTCTTGCAACCCTAATTCTCTGTACCCATTTGGTGTGGGGTTTATTATTTCCTTAAACCCTAAACCAGCAAGGCAGCATGAATGTTTTATTTCTTCCTGAGCTGGGTTTTTAACAGGATTATAAAGTCATCTCTGGACATTCTAAATGGGAGAAAAAGAACTTTACACACCTTAGATACCATTCAGAAGATGCATGTGGAACAAACACACTATAACTCTGAACACTCTGATTTCTAGGTTTGTGCATGATTTGCTTTGCTTTGCAACTCCAGGTGTAATGCTCAAATTCAGGAAGAGTCTGAAATGATTCCAACTTCTTCTTCTTCTTCTTCTTCTTCGTATGGAACGGCACAATTATTGTTCTGCTATGGATTTCATAGAAATTGTGAGCGACACAATTTCTAGGTCAGGGAATGAATGAATGAATGAAAGAAAGAAAGAAAGAAAGAAAGAAGGACTTGGATTTCTCCTTTTTTAAAGAGTTGATGGTTTTGAACTTTGTCATGGATGGGTTGTGTTGCCCAGCTTTGACTTGTTTCACCGCAAGAATCCATTTGGTGGAGAGTACACGGTTTTTGCTGGGCTAGAAGAGTGCATACGCTTTGCTGCAAATTATCATTTCAAGGAAGATGAAATATCATTTCTTCGGAGTGTTTTGCCTTCCACTTGTGAGGTCAGTAGATATATGATCATTTTTTTGTTCCTCAGCAACAGACCTTTTTTGGTTCTGAATTTTTATTCTCTTCTGAATGTTTTTGTTAGTCAGTTGCTAGAGTGAGCAGATGTGAAGGGTGGGTTTTGAATCTCGGGCTTGATTGCTTCAAAGATGTGCAGACAGTTTTTACCTCATGTTGATGATGTATGCCATTCAAAACTGCTGGGTATGTGGGTGGGTTTGCAGGAGGGCTTCTTTTCATACCTGGCAACCATTGATTGCTCAGATGTTGAAATCTATGCAATGCCTGAGGGTTCTGTAGTTTTCCCAAAAGTTCCATTGATCAGAGTGGAAGGTCCGCTTTTGGTAGGTACTGCAACAACTGACTTGTGACCATCTTCTTCTTAAATTCATTGCTTTAAGGTCAGCTTGTTTCTCTTTTTCTATTCCAGAATTTCAGAAGTGGATTACATTTCCCCCATGAGCTTTGCATAGGGTTTACTAGATGTTTTAAGAGCAACCATACTCTCATTAGTCTACTGCCAACTCCTGGGCTTGACAAAGTGAGGATTTGGGTACTGAATACATACCCCTTTGTTCTGCTTGTGCTTGGCTTTGAGATTCTAGAATTAGGTCTGAAATTTGAACATGAGCCTTTTACTGCGTTTGACAGATTGCACAGCTTTTGGAGACCACTTTTTTGACACTTGTCAACTATGCATCGTTAGTGGCCACTAATGCTGCAAGACACCGCAGGGTGGCAGGCAAGGACAAAGTCTTACTTGAATTTGGGTTACGTCGTGCTCAGGCAAGAACTCCTTTTGAAAAATTCTTGTGATTCTCTAGAGGCTAATTGCTGTTGACAATGGGCATCTAATTGCTGTGGAGTCCATGTATGGCTGCCTCCAGTGTTGCCATTTTTTATGAATGGTAGAGTCCCTGCTGTCGTTCTGTTTTATCTATGGCTAGTGTCAGGTGAGGTTATATGTAGATTTTTCCCTGGTTTTCTGTCCCATATTCCATAGATGCGTTTGCGCCAGAGTTGGGCTGTTTTTTGAGGTCTGTGACTAACCAGAAGATAAAAGTGAATAAAAATTTTATGAGAGGAAGAGTGAGCCTGCCATTTGTTACAGGGACCAGATGGAGGTATCAGTGCATCTAAGTATTGCTATCTAGGAGGATTTGATGCAACCAGGTAAGTACTCATTGTGTATGGTTCCTTGTTCTTTAAGCATCATGTAACACAAGGAGATCATGAATGTTTAGGATGGTGGGTGGGTCATCATCATCATCATGGCCTTGTGAATGTGCACACACAGATAGATCAACTTCAATTTTTGAGAGGTTGAGAAGAGACATGGCAGTGCAGTTTAGTTTTCTCTAAAGTTTAGCATCCATAAGAGAGACCATATCTGTCACTGGTGATCACAGGTGTTGTGATTCCAGTAGAAAAATGATTCTCATATTGCCTACAGTCTTGTTCAAAAGATCACTCTAGGAAAGGAAGTGTTTTGAGCCTTTTGGATTTCCTGGCAGCAATGTTGACGCTGGGAGACGCTTTGGAATTCCTGTTAAAGGAACACATTCTCATGCTTTTGTGAGCTCATTCATGGCAAGTAAATGAATTCTCCTTTCCCCCTGATCCCACTTGAATATTTAGTTGATTTCCACACTGAGACTGGGGATCAGAAATTCAAAAGCAAAGGCGTACTCTGGGTTCCCTGTTTCCATTTGCAATGGATTGAGGCTGAAAACTGAGAAGGATGGAGGATGGATAATGCATTTCTAATGTTGATATATCCACATGTTGATAAATCCTGTTGGACACCTTCTGCAGGGTTTTGATGATATCATTGAAAGATCACTGCCATATGCAGAAGGAGGGAAGATATGTGAAGATTTTGTCCACCTTACACAGCTCTGGCTCAGTCGGATGCAGGTTGCCTTTTCTTTTGCAATTCCCTTACATATAGTACATATGTCAAGCCTTGGAAATTTCAAAGTGTATATTCTGCTAAAAGCTTCTTCCAATTCCAGATTTTTAGATGAATGCACAGAGTGAATATCCTGTATAGTAGAACATGACACGCTCTGTGCTACCCATCTATACTGCAGGGCAAGCCATCACTAAGAGATAATTTCCATGAGACAAATCCAAGTGAACTTGCTGCTTTTTGTTCCTATGCCCTTGCATTTCCTACTGCCTTCCAAGCTCTTGTTGACACTTATGATGTAAAACGCTGAACCCTATTCTTGTCAGCCTCCTTAGTCTGTCTTGGCTTGCCCTTTTGCTCTATGATTGCTTTGTCTGATGACTGCTTAGTTGGGGATGCTCATCAGTGTTCAGGATTGAGATTCTATCGATATCGCTAAATTTTAGACTATTTAGGAGTTGTATTGTGCTTTAAAATTCACAATGATTACAACAGCTGAACTTTGTGATGCAATCCATAAAGTACGGCTTTGTTTTCAATGAAGTGATAGCATGTCTAGGGAATAACCAGAAATGGTACTACAGGTCTTGAGAAGTGGTATTCCAAATTTTTGTGCTGTTGCTCTCGCTCTTCATGACCTTGGGTATGTCTCTCACTTGACACCTGGAGATGTGCTTGGTATAATGATCAATTCTAGATGCATTAATCTGATCAATCTGATGTTCGTCACAATGGATCTGTTTATCCAACTATTGCATGTCTCAATGGCTCCAGGCGGTTTTGGAGTTTCTGAACAATTCTTGAGATTGGTCAGGTATAAAGCACTTGGGATTCGATTGGACTCAGGTGACCTTTCATATTTTTCTATAGAGACACGCAAGTTCTTCCATTTGGTCGAGAAGGAGTTTCATGTTGTGGGATTTGGGAAGCTGACCATTGTTGCTAGTAATGACATTAATGAAGCCACTCTGGATGCCCTCAATAAGCAGGTAAATATCTGTAGCTCTCAACCACTTGTCCTCTGCTGTAAATTCTTGTTAGGTGTAGAAATGCTAAAATCCAAATTGTCAGTTCAATCGTCAATCCACATATCATGGTATGGGGAAGATCTCTTTCTGATTGATCTTGGTCCCCTGAGACACTGTGTGGACAAACATGCGATGGTCTCTCATCTTTTCTAGGGATGGGGGAGTTTGGGAGATGTAGGGACATGAGGTGGATACGTTTGGAATAGGCACACATTTGGTCACATGTTACTCTCAGCCTGCACTGGGTTGCGTATACAAATTGGTGGAAATCAATGGGCACCCTCGGATAAAACTTTCAGAAGATCTCAACAAGGTTACCCAAGTCTTCTTCACTCACCTCATCTCTTTGTATCTTGTGGTTTTGTCTGCATGTACGTTCCAGACTTTTTATGTCTATGGACAAGTTCAGACTATTCTCAGATGTCTCAGCACTTGTTGAGCATCTTGTTTGTCTTCCCTTTTCTTTTTGTGAACCCGTTTTTTCTCTGGATTTTAGATGAGCATTGAGGGTGGTCCAATACAAGTATGATGAAGGTGGATTTGGGGATTACAGGTGACGATACCATGTAAGAAACAATGTTTTCGGCTATATGGCAGAGAAGGTGTACCTTTGGTGGATCTCATGATTGGAGAGAATGAAGCGCCACCCCAAGTAAGAATTCCATCTTTACATCCTTTTCAGGTAACTGCAGTGCCGTGGTACAAATGTGATGCCTTTTGTAGTGTCCAAGAATGTAAACATTTGCTCTTGATATTGCCTGTGACATTACCAAATTAGAGAGGATAAACCCCTGAGCAGACCAACACAATCTTACATGGTTTAGACTTGATCTTAAGCTCACACTCTTCAACTTGGTCTACCTTGATCTTAAGCCCACAGCCTTCAGCCTGGTCTACTTTCAAAGGGTTCATTCTGTTTGTGGTGAGAAAGCTGTAGTCAGTGCTGTTGCAGCACCTTCCAAATCTGAAATGGACTTAATTTTATGTCTTTCATTGGGGTAGCCTGGGGAGCGAATTTTGTGCCGACATCCATTTGTTGAATCCAAGAGAGCATATGTGGTTCCCACCAGAGTGGAGCCTCTTTATAAACGTTATTGGTCATCAAAGCCTGGTGAGCTTTCCATCTATGGATACTACGAGTAAAATGGAAGAGTATGGATATTATGTAGCTTACTCTGATGAGTGGTTTAGCTACTGTTTGGAGCATTTCCATCTTAATGTGGAACAGAGTCATTGCCTGCAGCTGTTAATTACCTGATCTGCTGCATCCTTCAACTGTAGCATCTGGAAATGAAGTAAGACTGCCATAGGCTTATCCATATGAGGTAGGACCAATAGTGTTGAGATGTAGAAAGAGAAATGAAGATTGGATGTTGGGTCACACTGTTTCATGATGTGATGTGAATGGCACTCTCAAATGTCCTTTTGTATCTCTCATGAGTTGAGGTAAATGGCCAGGGGGGAGGGAGAAACTGCCCAGTCTAGAAGATGTGAAGAAGCATTGTATGCAACAACTTGCTGCCATGCGCTCTGATCACATGCGTGCCCTTAACCCCACTCCCTTCAAGGTCTGTCACATGTGCCACTATAATTTTATACTGTTTAGTTTATTTATGATCCCCACAGATCCTTGTTACTGGTATTGTTTTCGAGTTTGTTTTTGTAGGTTTCTTGTGACAGTACAGTGTCCAGTAATTGTGAATCCAAGGTTAATGTCATCACTAGTTTTCAGTCCTTGACTTCATAGGCTGTGTATTACAATGCAATATCTTGGAATTGGACATAGCAGCGGTAATAGTTCCCTGTAGGTGTAAGAAATGAGTTGAGCCAGAATTTTGTTTTATTTTTTGCTTTTATTTTGTTTTGAGGTTAAATTCATTCCCCAAACATGGAATGCTGTTTTGTTGTGATTGGTTTTATGGGTTTTGCCCCAAACATTTGAGGGCAGTGGTTCATATGTTTGAATGTAGACACAGCAGTAGGAAAAATGCACATGGCTTGTCTAATTGGGTTTTCTTGTGCTTAAACAGGTGAGTGTAAGTGGGAACCTGTACGATTTCATCCATTATCTTTGGCTCAGTGAAGCTCCCGTTGGTGAGCTTCAGTAATGGAAATGATTCATTTCCCAACACTTCACATATGAGGCACTTTCCAGTGCTTTTGAGATCGGAACTCTGACTTACTGTCAACGATGGTTTCTGTGGCTGCTGAAATGCTTATTTCCTCCTCTTAGTGGGCTCCTTTTCTCATAAGCTTCAAATCTGTTTCACAATCAGTGATACTTTGTTGGGTGCTTCTCAAGGGTAACCAAATCATCTGACTTCTGCTGCTCAGACAACCAAGGCAGATGTTTCTGCAATCTCTGCTCTCACACAACTTTGTCAAATACATGTGGTTTAAGCATGACTAGCAATTGTAAAATTGTAAATTGTTAATATTTTAGTTTGAATCTGCAAAACTATCTAAGGATATGACCTATCTAGTTTTCTTTGCAATTCGAAAAGGTTTTATTATTCCCCTGCCTAGCTGTCTTCACAATCAGAAGAGTTTTTACCAGCCAATACTAAGTGCTACTTTCAACAGGGTTTAGGGTTTATGCAGCATCTAAAAACCATGAGCCCTGAAATTGTTGTCAATGTTCAAGATTCAAAACTCTACTCTCTGACCCCATTGGTGATTGCTCAGTCGTATAGCCCCTGGGACCTCAAAGAAGGTTCTGGGTTCAAACCCATCGGTGTGTAGGTGAAAGCCTCGCCACTGAGCTTCACTTGGGGGTTGGCAACAGGTCGTCAATTAAGTCTGCTATTGTCTTCCAATTTTTAAAAAAAAACTTAACTCTGTCAACTCAAAACTGCATCCAGGGCTTGTAAGTTACCACTGGATCTCAAGTTACTGTTCAAATTCTGCTGTCTAGCTCATCCCAATGGCCGCTAGCCAACATTATAAGTATGTCTTCCTTATTGCTTCTGGAACTGTGATAGAAACTCAGGATGCCAAATGTTCCTTAATGATCACTGTATATTGATCTACACCCACTGGTGGAAGCAGATGAAGTCAGAAGGTTCTTAAATGTTTACATGTACAAATAAGTCAATTCTGCAAATTGGAAATTGAATAATTAAGCAAATTTTAATAACATCATTAGAATTTGAATTTCAAAAAAACTACCACCTAGAAGGAAATATCAAATCATCTGAAAGTTAACACCAGTGTAGTCAGCTTCAGGCAAGAATCATTGTGTTTTTCTTTTTCAAATTTGTGACATAAGAGGGTTGGCAATCATTCACAAGAGGACTAAGTCAAATTTGGTTAAAGGTCACAGAGGGAAGCCAAAAAAATTAAGAATTGTGATATACTTTGGCCGTATACTAGCCCATATTATCTAAACACAGCAAGTTCAAAAGCATTTCCTGGAATTGTGACAACTTTGGGCTCCTTTTTTTTTGTCTAAAAAGAGTACCTTCTGCAATAGCCTTTTTTTTGTTGCCAGGATTAAAAAAAATCACCAAAAATGGAAACCCTGAACACTAGGTCTTATTTGGATAATTCTGTCTTTTCCATTAATTAATTTATTCATAACTTGCAACTTCAATTTGTCATAAGCCTCCTATATATGATAGTTGAACTCCCAACTAGGCATGGATTATGGGTTCACAATGCAACCAAGATTCAAATGAAGGATTATTCCCACATCATAAGCTTCACACCACAATCTAATCAAAGTTTGAAATTAAAATCACAAAAAGAAAATCTCAATTAGTTGATTAACTTCATACCATTCTTCTCCACAAAGGCTCTTATTAGTGGGTAACTAATATCGCACATGTATATATATATATATATATATATAAAAATTGACAAGAAGAAACAAATTGAAGCTGCTCCTGTGTACTTAGCACCATATTGTCTTTTCATGAATGGAAATTACTTGGCCATCTTTACTTGTACCTTGCCATCATCAACACTTACTAGCATCTTGAACAGCAGCAGACTACTGCTGTACCAACATACCTGGGATACCAAGCTGTGCTAATACCTTAATACAGTTGGCTTGCCTTACAGACTAGCAAGTCAGACAACCATCCTCTGCAAATAGTCATCAGAAAAAAATTGTCAATCTGAGTTTTCCTGGGAAAAAAAATCAGACCAATATCATCTCCTTTTGACATACCAAGGAAATGATCAAAGACAGCTGAAGTCCTAGTCACGCTCACTGATGGCAGTTAGATGCTCATCAATCTCCTCGGTTGTCAAAACACGGAAGTGTGGATTGCCTACACTGACCATCCCAACCTGCCACAGATGCACATTGCACCCACCAATGCATTAGTAGAGAAAGAAACTCTGGTTCCACAATGTATATCAGACAAGTACTGAAGTACTGGATAGATAGCTTGATTTCCACTTGATGTTCTTCACATTTTCCTTACACCCCAACAAAGTTCACTAAGCTGACTAGAAAGTATAACCACTGCATGTGACATTCTCTGAAAACTCTACTTCTGAAGCAGTTTAAACCTCTAGCCAGCAAGACATTGTGGTTCTCCAGTATATCAGGCTCAAAATATCCTCAAACAGAGCTGATCCCAAAGCCCCAAGAACCCATCTTTTGCACTGTTTCCATAGCTACATAAGGATAACAACCCGTCTTCCAGAGCAAGTTTCTTAGGTGAACATGTTTGAAAAGACAACATACTGTGGCATGTGGCTCAAGTATCAGTGAACAGATTGTCACAAGATTTGCTTGGCATCTAGCTGTGTCAACTAAACCTAAGCCAAAACCAGAGTTTGATAGCTGAGATTCCTTTGTGCCAAGTTCCATCAGTCCAAATTATCTGCAAGTTTCAGGCATTGTGAACCTTAGTTGCAGTGACGGCCAACTAGAGTTCAGAATGATTGCAACTTTACCTCAATTTCAGTGGGCTTGAAGTCCTCCAGCAAGATAGATTGCAGAGCTGAGATGGCAGTCTGTTAAGCATCCAAGTGCATCCAAACAAGGAGAATATTTTAGCAAGGTCTCTGAGATGATAAACAAAACAATCATCTTCCTTCTCTCCCTCTTCTTTAACCCCTCCAAACTGGCATGGGGTCTATGGCCATCATGAGTTCACACCGAGCAAAAGTCTTCTTTAAGGCCTCTTATCTCCCTCCACAACCTTGTTTAACATTCATAAGACTCCAGTCCTTTTCAACATAGAACACTGCTTGAACAGCAACATGCAATGTGGACCTTGGACCTCATCTGAATAACCAGAATTTGGACAGGGGCAGCCTAATTGCACTGTCTCATCCTTTGGACCTAACCTAAACCATGAATGATATGGACAGGGATAACTTACTTGCACTGTCTCATCCTGAGAAAGTTGGGGGTCATTCTTTATTTTCTTCTCAAGGAAGTTGACAGCTTCCTGTTCCTTTGAGCCTGAACTAGTTGCCTGCACAAGATTTACCCTTATATTCTATGTCAATCCAGATACAATGAAGTTGAATATCAACTCAGAATGCTGCCACTTAATTGTAAATCCATGACATACATGATTTCAAATCCAGGACAAATGCAATAACACAACCAATAGAATGAATCAATAGACATTGAGCAACTTTCCCAAGGAGGCCTAACCAATTAATCAAAGTCAAACAATACCCTTAGAGACCACAAGATGCAACAGAAACTCATGAGAAGCATACCTTGTAACCAACAAAGTGGCCAGCTGGATCACACTTATACAGCTGAGGTCCCAACTCATCATCAATGCCAATAAGCATTGCAGCTGCATCAAAACCAACAAACCCCCATTACAGGTGCTATAACCCAGAACCTTAAAGACGTCCAAGTCAGCAGGTTAGGAGATGAAGCTCCATGCACAAAAACCTCCACAAATTACAGGATATCCCATGGGGATCTCAGAAGTTTTAGGGTTTTGATTCCACAAATTTCAAGGATATTCCTGTGGGGATCTCAGAGTTCCATGCCCAAACTGCTTTCTCTCCTACTGGTAACACAAAAAGCATCTCAAGAACTGGTAAGTTCAAATCAAAACTGCTTGTCAGGAGCTCTCAACCTGCCTTGCATATAGTGGAAATGAAACACTCACCAACTCCAAGAGGCCGCATGTAGGCATGCTGAGTATAAACTTGTGACCTATCAGCAAGCCTGCTCGATTCATAACACAGCCACAGATAATTGCATTAGTATCTATCCAACTAGTCAAACCGGATCAAACTTTAAGACCAAATCATCCACAAGAGAAACCAGATTAATATCTTACCTCTTTGCAAGGTAATCGACGGGGATCTCATACCCTAGTTTGAAGTTGAACTCAGCTGCCTCACTTCGTGCATGTGATACCAATGACTTTGCATCCGCTGCATGGATTGCACACAAACAGCAAATATGCAACTGTATAAAAAGCTGCTTCAAGATTGTGCCCCAGTTTCAGGCTGCAGGAACATCTTCAAAATTTGCTAACAATAAATTTCACTCACCAGTCATGCCAGTGGCAAGAAGGCCAATGTATTTTGTGATAGCAAAGAGATGGCTCACACTTGATTGATCCAGCAATTTGTCCTGCACATCCAATCACAAAAATATTCCATCAGGTCCTCAGAAACCTGTATTGGAAACATAGAAACTCACAAATACCACAAACAACAAAGCAATACAGTACTCCCAAATAACGTTTCGGAACATACCGGGACTTTCTTCTGAGTCACAAAGCATACTGAGTCTTTGCCACGGACACCGATGGAGGTAATCCCTGCTGCCTTCACCGCCTTGAAAGCATACTCTGAAAACCCACAAACAAAACCACAAACAACAAAAAAAATAAGGCAAAAACAAGCAGAGAGAAACACATTACAGACAGAGATCCAACTCAATTTGCATAAGCGAAGAGCTACCATAAAGCCAGGACGCCAGTGCGGGGGAAAAAAAATGGACACAAAGGATGCGCAAGAAGAATAATCACATACCAACTTGGTACAAACGACCCTCAGGCGAGAAGATAGTGATATGGCGATCATATCCAGCTCCAGATCCCCTGCTCATGGTGCTCACTCTCAATTTCCAAGAACCTTATAACTTTCAAACACCACACACACACACACACACACACACACGGAAGATCGATCGCTGCACAAACACTCTCTCTCCCTCTCGAGTCTCTCCTGTGTCGCTCCCCTTCTTCTTCTTCTTTTCTTCCGGTTTCTTCGTCCCTAAGGGTTTCTGGAAACCCTAAACCGGGTGACCCGCGACTGACCCTGTGTTATGAAGGTTGAACCCTCCCCCGCCCCCCATGCTTGTCGCATCCTGGCATTTGCCATTATTGTGACCTAATTTTACTGACAAAACCAATGGAAAATATATATTTAAGAATATAAAAAGGGTAATAATTTATATATTTAGATAGGTGTTTGTTTATTTTATTTGCTCGTTTGGATGCGATTAGACTATAATTTTGTGAGGCAGGTTGAACATATATGAAAAATCGAAAATTAGGCTAAACTTATAAAATAAATAGTCAATTTCAATTATCTATTTGTGCAACTCCAAACTTATACAATCCCAAGCAATGTCTTTTTATGGAATTGTTTTTGTCCGAAATATTTTTTTTTCCAAAGAAAAGTTGATGGTTTGGAGGTTTTTTTCATCACTTTTTTTTAAAAGAAAAAATCAACCATATATAGATCTAGGTTTTACCTAGATCACCAATTATGTAGATCACAAAAGCCTTGATCCCAAGTTCTAATTTGTTATAAAATTTAATGTTTATACAATCTCCAACCTTGGGAGTGTGTAATGTGTACATGGAATTGGAACCAATTTTCAATTTATGCTCAAACGTTCTTGAATTTGAAGGGGGAAAAAAAAAAAAAGCCAAAACTGAGATCGCAAGGTTTCAATTTTGAAAAAACTCTGCTCAAACTTGCACCTAGAAAACCTCCCCAAAAAAAAAAACTTATGTGTCAACACCAAACAAAACTGGATGTTCTCTTTAAAATAAGAACTAGCCAACCCTAGTATATGCATGTAGTCATTTGAGGCCAATGAACCACAAAAAATTATTATTATTATTTAAGTCTTTTTTTTTTATAATGTTAGCCCATTGGAATAGTATTGAGATGAGGCCAATGAACAAAAACATATTGAATTTGAAATTACTATCTCTATTACTATTATTATTATTTAATTCATAAAATTTTCTGAAGTTAGGCCATTGGAATAATATTGAGATAGATGAGTGACCTTCCAAAAGGTTTAATATACTCAGGCCAATGGCATAGGAGCCCACTAGTGATCCATGGAAATTCTCTATGACTCAAATTATGATTTTATTTTTGGGTTTGTAACTTTTGTTTTCTTTGTTTTTTTCCCTGAGAAAGCAATAGAATGGAATTAGGTAAAATGCATGGCATTCCCAATGACCTAATTTTTCTTTAAAACCAAGAAATCAAAGATGCTATGGATCATATGTGTCTTTGCAATGGTCGTTATATTGAGAAGTAAATAAGTACATGGAAAAATAAAATAATTTAAAAACCCCCTTAATAAGGCACTTTAATAATCCTCAAACAACTCTTGGATTGGGATTGTATATTAGAGATATCCGCAAAAAATGTATGAAATGCTGAAACTCAGTACGAAATGTTGAATCTCAGCATTTAATGCGCAAGGTTCGAGAGGAATTATAGTAGCTGGACAGGTAGGAGCATTGAAAATGTTTGTAGCAGCAGTGGAGCCGCTCAGGAAAAATGAAAGACAGGGTGAAACTCAGGAACCATCAATTTACCCCCCCTTGAATGCTAATTTACTTTTGTGCAGGTATTTTTTTGATCCTTACACGGTGTATGACCAAACTCAGGGTACTGGTGCTGTCTTTTCCTGACTTTACGGATATCTCTATTGTTTGGAGGTTTCAAATAGACATTATTATATCTCTATTGTCAAATAGACATTATTATTCTCTATTATTGAATGCCTAAACATGCTTAAGGAATGATAATTTTACAAGAAATTATGGCAACTCTTTGAAAACAAAGTTGGATAACAGGTGGTTACCAGGTAAGTAGGTATAGATGGTTGGTACATAGGTCAGGATTAGTGGGTTGTTAGTAGGTTGGTAGTAAAAACAGAAACTGAGCTAACCACCATGATTAGCTAACTGGAACCTAATCCTGTTCACACACCACCATCTATCCATCCCTCAAGGTGGACTGGTGGCTGTTTGTTTTCTGTGGCCCTTGGCAATCCCCATATTAGTCTTGCAAGCATCATTTCAAGGGCTTTGTTGTGCTCAAGGATCTTCTTTTCTTTCTCTTTACATAAAAGGTCTTTTAGCAAAACATCTGTACCTACCATCCTGAATTTTGCATGAGTATTTTTATGTGTATACATGGGGTAGACATACCTAGGAGTGCCCATTTTGCTTCTATGAGAAAGAAAAACCAAGGCTACCTACTTACTCCGTTTGTATATGAAGAAATGATCAGAATCTCAAGAAGCACGAACCTTGTTGGGTCACCTGAAAATGCTCAGACATGAATCTAGAACAAACAATCTACACCTGTGTACCTTTCCAAATGGAATCTACATCTCAGAGCAATTCTATTTGACTTTTGGAGCAGCCTCAAGAATCATATCTATGTGATTGCAGAGAAAGAAATCTCTGCAACAACCACCATTTTAACAAAGCTGCTAGTTCCTATTTCTACAGGAAGAAAGGACAAGGAATCCATTCCATTGCAGATGTGAGGAAATAGAATATGTCACTTGAGAAGGATCCAGTCTTGTTGGTAACCCAAAAATGCGCAGAAAACACTCTTATTTTCCAGAGGACATCATAACCCACCACATAGCAATCTAGAAATTCAACTTTTGGAACAGCAACCTCAAGAGTTGTATCTCTATGAGATTGCAGAGAAATAATCTCCACTTGTAGAACATTCAGAAGGTAACCCAACTTCGTACGAAGTTTATGAAGGTTATTAGTTGCTACCAGCTTCAAGAATCCAGTAACCTGCATCCTATAGAAGCCAAAACATGAACAACACCAGATCACAGCCAAGCAGAATGCCAACAAAAAAATCTTAGGAGTTGTAAATGCTCATTACCATGGTCAAACCTTCCACTGTCAACAATAGAAGTTAAATCCTACCAGTGCACTATAAACTGTTTCTTCACAAAAATTACAAGGTAGACCTAGTTTCGTAAGAACAATTGAATTACTCTTTTATTTCCGGAAACACGGTTTACAATTTCTGCTTACAAAAGCAGAATCTGATTTTATACAAAACAGCGTCCTAGAAACTCATACAAACATGAGCTTTCCGAGTACCAGCTTGAGATCCAGCAGCACAAGCAGCTCTTCAGATCATTTGCAGATGGCTGACTGAGAACGTGAAGGTCTTTGACATGCTCACTATCAACAAAGCATATGATTCACTGATAGAAACCCTGCTTGCAAGAACCACATAACTTCCTGCACTTGTAACTTCTTCCTGTTACAGCTCTGAAATTCTCCACCAGCTTGGTATTGTCTATCACCTTATGAATTTTTGTACCAACGTTGAGATTTCACCAACAATAATATTTGCGTCATCTTTTCATCATGCTATACACTCCACAGAAAAGAGAAATTTCCATGTCTATGCCACGATGACATACAGAGCATACAAGATGCCCGGAATGTAACCCAAGATCGTCAGGAGGAGGCAGATCCAAAACTCCAGCTGCAAAGAGATAAAGAGCAAAAGACACAAAGCAAACAACTTAGATATGGTTATATGTGCACATATTCCCAAATTTGATGAGCAAGGTTAAGCTTCTGATCAACAGCAATGAACGGAACTGGTCTTACCCCGCAGGCGTACTTGAGGAACACGCCGAGAGGCGGCAAGAGAATAGCGATCAGAATCTCGCAGAAAGTAGCACCGGATTTTCCCTTCCCCATTTGTGCGATGGATCTCTATCTCCCTCCCAAAACCACAAATTCCAAGCCCAACAGTTTTCGCCGGAGCTTTAGAAAGTCTTCAAATGAAAAAACGAAAGAAAAAAGAAGTGGGTGCTCAACAGAAAATTGAGTGCTTAGAAAGAAGAAATGGGTGCTTTAAAAGCTTCAAACTGCGAGCGCGACCTTGAACACCTTCGAGAAACAACAATAGCAATGGCTAGAGAGAAGAGCAATACCCTCGAGTTTTTGAAGTTGCGCCAGACAAAGTAGGGTCTCATGATCGACGGCTAGTATCTCTTTCCGCAATCATTGAACGGTTCAACGCACGCCACGTGATGATGAACTTCGTCCCGGGTCTTCCGATCGTATAAGTTCCGTTCGGGGAGGAGGATGACGACGCAAACACCATGGACGGGCCAGATCGAGTTGTCTCCATCTGACGGATGAGATGGTGATGGCTTGAAATATCCGACGGATCAGATCAACGTGCTCGGATGAACGACACCTGACGGTGAGTCTAGAAACCCGCTGAAGGCAGCATTCACACGACGTATGATGGGCGAACACGTGTCAGGTGATTGGACCAATCGTTGTGAATTAATAGCTATCTGATGAGATGTTTTCTATTTATAGAGAAAAGACTATAGTCTGGAAAGGACCAAAAGTGACAGATCATGAAGAGTCCTTGAAAAGTACTTTCTGCAATAATTTCTGTTATCAAATTCACTCAGTTTCCACACCGGCCAAAAAAATATAAATAAATAAATAATCATCTTTTCCAAAAAAAAAACTAATGACAATCTTTTAATGCATTTCAAAATACAATGTTAATTTTGTTTTAAATACAATTTTTTTTAAAAAAATATTTTAAAAAAATTACAAAAAATTCATTACCAAAAAAGAAAATTCACAACTACAAACAAACTATAAGATTATGATGCGTGCGTCCATTTATAAGTTACTTATGTATTGTTACATTGTAAGTCATGCATATTAAACAGTCCCCCCCATTTGGTGTGGTGTAAATCATTAGTTGTAAAAGAATTACATGATTTTATTAAACTAGATTACATTAATAATCATCAACAACAATTCCTTTTCACAATATTCACAAAAACCATTTGATTGAAAACATATTATAATTCACAATGATGCAATTACATCTTTTTAATGAATGTTCTAGTTTGCAAATACCCAATTGAATACTATTGAAAAAAAAATTTAATAATCATATGCATATAAATAGAGAGAAGAAAAGACATGAATACCCACATAGCCACTCCTTATTGTGAACTCCATAGTCAGTGAGTTTTCCTAGGGAGGAGTCACTTAAAGCACTTGCCCATGCATCTGGATTCTCCAAAGCTGGGCCAAACAAACCCTCTCTTTCCAAGGAAATATCTTTATGTGGGGACAACAAACACAAAAGAAAAAAGACAAGCCATAGTTTATGGTGCACCCATTTTTCAGCTTTTTATAGGGCTATTTGTTTAGAGCATGTGAATCTGACCCCACAAATTTCCATACTCTAAACTCACGGAGAATTCATTAATTCATACAAGGTTTCCAAAAAGTCTTCGACTAATAAATGTAATCAGGTACTGGACACTTTACATAGGTTTGCAAAAACTTTTGGAGTTGCAAATTTCTTGTGACATTTCATACCCAGATTTAATAAAATTTCCTTACTTTGCAGACCTCACTGAAAGAGGGAAATAGGGGTGAAACTGTACCGGGTATGCAAGATGAAGGATGTTACTTGAACTGTAAAGAAAATGAGGATCATGTGACATAGCACCCACCAATGCACCATCCATTGGACACATCTAATTTGACTCAATTGTGAAGCATGGTGAACCACAACTGAGTTATCCTATATGAGTGTGAACCCCGTGCCTAATGCACAGGTGTGTGCCACCTAAGATGCCACCTAGGTGCTTCAGTCACCCACTTACCTTGGGGTTACACCCCTTTGTGGAGTCCAGCAAAATCTGGCATGGGGCCTTCTGCTTCACAGAATGGATTTTGAAGGAGTGAAATGCCTTGTGGCCATGGAAACTGAATTAAATTGCTATTAGGTGCTCACCCAAGGCTTTGTTGGGAGCTAGAAGGATTTTTTTTTTCATTTTTCTCTCGTTCCCAATGTGTTCCCTTTAAGTTTTCAATGGGTTCCCAATATGTTGCCCAAGTTCCCAATGTATTCCCCAACATATTCTCCATAGCATCTCACTTTAATCCCATATGCTTTGGCAAATTGTTGTCCTCCTTTCACCCATATGGGTGGGCCAAAGGGGAGGAACTCAATACTTCAAAATAGAACCTTCTATCTTGGGGAGCCTCCATAGTTTCATTTTTTTGTGTGATGGGCCAAT
>Ga0209611_10000205_pt1 | contig 76385 bp, 57 predicted proteins | sample S1TSphgellanicum_3_FD_187693 | JGI IMG/M metagenome (GOLD analysis project Ga0209611, IMG submission 187693) | Host-associated microbial communities from peat moss isolated from Minnesota, USA - S1T2_Fc - Sphagnum magellanicum MG (SPAdes) (version 2) | ecosystem: Host-associated > Plants > Peat...
CCCCCCCCAGGATTGCGGCGAAAGTCCCGAGTTGATCCTTCGCTTGAATAGAAAAGCCTTCTTCTTCTTCTCACTTAAAAATTTGATTTGCTTTTATATGCGGGCATGCGCTGTCACTTGGAGGATCGAGAGGTTTTGCTTCCTGAGGATTTGCGACGATTTTAGTGCTTTGAGCTTGTAAGACATTGCTTCGTTCTTGCTTGGCAGAGTTACTGGAAACAGATGACCTCGTTAGTGCAATGGACCATTGGCGCACAGAGCAAGAATGAAGATGGGAGGATTAGCAGTATCTGAGAGAAGCAACTTTTTGTGTTGCAGGTGGAGTTGCTCATACTCTACGTCCACTTGTCACTCCTTTCTCGGTGTGTTGGCTCCTCTCTGACCAAAGGCACACAGTCTAGCTTCCATGACTCTTCCACTCAGAAACCACAGAACATAGAAGCAAAAGGGGGGACTGGAACTCGTGTCAGGGTTAGGATAGGGCAGGTTTCTGGAGGGAGAAGCATTCTGTATGTTAGGAAGAGGTTGCTATTTCATCAAGGAGGCAGGTTGGAGATGTGGGGCAACCAGGTGCCCCAGGCTTTCTTACTCACTCTGGTGCTGGTGCTGGTGCTTAGCTGCCTGAACCCTGTGATGGGTAGGCAGGAATGGATGTACAGACATGCTTCAGAGGATTCAGCAAGGGATCTGATGATGATTTCAGATTCCGAGGATGATATGTCCCTCACCAATGTAAGTATGTAAAATAAACATTCTTGTTACTCTGTTTTGGCTCTATGAAAGCAATACAATTAGTGCAGCACTTTTTGATGAAATCATTCCGAGATCAATATCTGAGGGCAAGAGTGATAAAACTTCATGCTGGAAAAAAAAGAGGAGTATGTCTCGCAATTAAAACCAAGCATCTGAAGGTGCAGATGGAGTTGTGAGGATCTCAGAGATAAACCATTTGCAGCACTCCCATCTTGAGAGGTGCTGTGATTGACTTTCAGAGGCATCTGCAACCAGGCAGAAAGGTCTTCCCTTGCCTGACACACTTAGAGATGTCCAATTGCTCACCTTTCAACACATCTGCAAAGTGGGAAATTTTTGACAGGGGAGGTCTGGCGAGAGACTTAGTCAATCATATGACTTTGCATGGCTACAATGCTTTTGTTTACCAATCAGAAATTTTAGATGAAAGAAGTCTGGTTCCTTGGTAATACTTTGTGCGCTGAAGAAAGGTTTTAGAGATCTGGCAGGTGCTAACCCAATAAGTTAATCAAGGTTTTTGCATTGCTGTGGACTCCTAGATGCACCAACCAGCTGTTCCTTCCCCTGTTACTCTAATTGCATTGATGTTGGTTGATGTAGGAAAGTTGTACGGTGGGTGTTAGGGCCAAAGAGGCCCGGCCACACACTGTCTCTATCACAGAATTTGGTGCCATTGGTGATGGCAAGTTCCTGAACACTCATGCATTTGAGAATGCAATATTCTATCTGCGCACATTTGCTGATAAAGGAGGAGCACAGCTATACATTCCTCCGGGGCAGTGGCTTACAGGAAGCATCAGTCTAATCAGCCATCTTACTTTGTACTTAGACCAAGGAGCTACAATTTTAGCATCTCAGGCATGTCTGCTGCATCTCCTACTGATGATTTTTTCCACAGGTGTGTAGGAAGTTGTTGATGGTTCGTGTAATATTGTTGAAAATCAGTGATCTCATTCATGCCAATCAGATTGTACAGTCCATGTTTTTTAGCAATGCCTGTTATAGCTGTAAGGATTTCCACAGTATGGAAGTCTGTCTAAGTTGCTCCTGTGAGCTTCCCTTGTTGGCATCAACAGGCTGATGGTTTCTGTCAGTACAGTCATTCATTCTGAAACTAAAGAAGAATGCTCTCTGCAAACAACAGTTCAATGATGCTTCCTTGCATGTAACTGCCACTTGTAACTTCAACATCTCTTAGCAGATTGTTGTTGATTTTGTTGCTGTCCTTCTCACCAAGCACTTTGTTAAAGAATCAGAAACTTTGACCCTTTATGATTATGTAGCATTTGTCTCAAAAGAGATTCTATGTATGTCATGATTGATGAGACTCTCAGGAATGTCTTAAGGAGTAATGTGAGGTTGTGGCGCCATATTTCACCACGGTGGACTAGTACACCTGCAAAATTGTGTTGTTGAGTAGAAGGGCTTGTCTTCAATTGATTGCTTACAGTCTGTGTGAAGACCTTTATGGAAGTGTCATGTTTTCTGATTCTTGTCCAAAAACTTTCACATGTCAGGATCCAAAGACATTCCCTGTAATTGATGGTTTGCCTTCATATGGTCGGGGCCGTGAGCTTCCAGGTGGACGACACAGTAGTGTTATCCATGGAGAGAACCTTGTCGATGTCGTTATCACAGGTGACAAAATTCAGCTCACTGATCCAGTGGTGTATTGACTACTTCCCACACTACACCATCAGATTTTGAGGGTGTAAGTAGACTTTGCAGTGGTGGTGCGTTGGGCATGGTACTCTTTTCTTTGCTTGTAAGATAGGTTGTGGCAACCCTCCCTTGATCACTGACACTATACCAAGCTGATCAGGGGAATTCCAAACTTTGTTCTCAAACCCTGAATTTTCCCTTGGCATGTGTGCATACCACAAGAGAGGGGGGGCTTGAATTGCTAGTATCAAGCCCTTAAATGCCTCGTATGTTTGTTGCTGTCTTCTCATTTGAAGTTGACTTTGAATCCAGGTCACCCACACCTTGTGTAAGACCTTGGAGGTCCCATATTTCTGTTGAAGTATGTCTACAAGCTTTTACCTGTCAAACAGAAGTACAACATTTGTTCCTAATTGGTGGTAAAGGTTCTGTGTATAAGACATGCAGTGTAGTCAAATTTAAGAGATTGACATTGGACATGGAAGTTATTGCTCTGGTGGTCATGGGCAATTTGTTCACTATCTAAAGATAACATTGTGGTAAACCAGAGGAGAATTAGGGATTGGATCTAGTGAATGATTGTAGAGTATTTGGAAGGGATGTCTCGATAAGGGTTTAGGCGCTTGGAAGTTGACATCATTCATTAATTACATACCCAAGAAGGATCAAGTCAGAGACCTTGTTGCGGTCAGCAACTAAGAGAGATGACAATTGTCAAGTGGGGGATATAACTCTTTTATGGAGTTATCTTAGATTCTGATAGAGGAGAAACGTCTGGTTGGGGGAGGCCTTATCTGACAAATTTGGAAATCCCAGCTGGCATGGATAACTGCAACTAACACACTTTGGAATTCTGCGGTGGGCTGCGGTACGGATGGGGCTCAGTTTTGCCTTCTGTTGCCCTGCCTTCACAGGTGAGAATGGGACCATTGACGGGCAGGGATGGGTCTGGTGGGATATCTTGCACAATCAAACACTGGACTACACACGTGGCCACCTGGTGGAGCTGATAAACTCCACAAACATCCTTATTTCAAACCTCACTTTCCTGAACTCCCCATTCTGGACATTACATCCTGTCTATTGCAGGTAGTCTGACAAATAGACCCTTACCCAGATTTTGTAGAGCTTTTTCTTTTCTGTCTGCTGCTCTAGGCTGTCAGGCTTACTTACTGGCTCCAATAAGAGTTGTTACTTGTGTTAGCAGTGGCTTTTGCTATGCATGCTCTCTGAGATTAATTTGAAGCTGCCTCAGTCCCTTCTTTTCTGATTGCTTTTTCAGTCTCCATGAAGACTGCAATTGTTGGTATCAATAAGCTGATTGTTGGTTGAGTGTTAATTCATGGATTAGTATATTTTTACAATTTGGGTTTTTACCAGATTTTTTGAGTTGGCCAGAATCCTTCTGGGACATGTTATTTTTTTGATATTGTTCAACCTTGAATATGTTAGTTTCCTGCGATTGTGTGAAGTTTCCCCATGAGCAGAACCACTTGCCTGTCCTGATATTCCTTCTTGGTCATTGGATGTGTTTTCAGCAATCTGACAATTAGGAATTTGACCATACGGGCTCCAGGAGACTCTCCAAACACAGATGGGATTGTTCCTGGTATGTAGCAGATACTCTTGGTAGCTTCTTGCAAGTGATTTGCTTTTGATAATTTGATACATAGGTTTTCCATCAGCACAATTTTAAGACAGTTAGATGCTGTCTTTGCGATGACTTGTTTTCAGTTCTAGGCTACTACAATCAACAACCTTAACTGCTTTGCAGAAGTGTGAAGTATCAGGACTGTCATGCTCTCCTGTTTGTATCTGCAGACAAAGGTTCTTATCAAATTGTGATCATCTGAATGCTTATGACAGACTCCTGCACAAATGTGTGTATTGAGGACTGCAATATCAGCACAGGTGGTGATGCCATCTCTATAAAAAGTGGATGGGATGAGTATGGAATAGCATACAAGTCACCCAGCTCCAACATTTGGATTCGACGAGTTGTCTCATCAGCTCCAACCGGTGCTGGGTTTGCCATTGGAAGTGAAATGTCTGGTGGAGTCTCAAATATCAAGGTTGGTTTTCACCATGCCTGGCTTTGGGAAATCCCTGAGGAGTTTCTTCCGACCTCCTTGTGTTTGTTTACAGTAATGAAGCTAAATGATTGAGCTTTTATCTGCCATTTCAATACAAACCAGTAGATTGAACATTTTCACTTATGGAAGAGACTTTGGCAATTTGGTCATGTTCTGCTTTCATGCTGTTTGTGATGAACATGAAGTGCTTACACTTTGTGATGACTCTCATACGGTTATGACCACACTCATTGTCATATTATCTTCAAAGCATTGATGTGGAGATTTCTCTGCAATGTCATGGATGTATTCTGCTTCCTGCAGGGCCAGAAAAGTGTCATGCAAGGTCCAAGGCTATGAGATCACCTTTGACAAGTTGTGAGGTCTACTTCATGTGCTTGTAGTTGTTCCTGAGAAGATGAAGGGAGTAACCTCCTGGGGGATTGCAGGTAGAAGGTTTGGTCATATCTAATGCCAAATCAGGCATCAGGATGAAGACAACAGCAGGTCGTGGAGGCTACATAACAAATGTTTCAATATCAGAAGTTGAGATGCACAACACAGAGAAGGCCATAGTCTTTTCAGGGTTTTCTGGAGAGCACCCAGATGATCACTGGGATCGCCACGCCTATCCCCTTGTGGAGAGGATATTGATACAAAATGTGGTTGGTGAAAACATCGTGCAGGCTGGTGAGCTTTTAGGCTTACAGGAGGCCCCTTTCCGACACATTTGCCTCATTAATATTGCACTTGATGTCCTTCCAGGTTCACCCTGCTGGAATTGCTCAGAAGTAGCTGGTTCTTCCTCCTTTGTTCTACCTAAACCATGTCCTGAGCTTCAAGATCCTGAACTTTCATCAAGCAGAAGGTGAAGAGGGATCATGAATAACTTTGATTTCCCCATTTGCCTTGCCTCTTTTTGGATTGTCAAAGCCATGGTACTTCCACCATATTTGATACAACTCAAATGAGTTGAAGATGCTGAAAACCTACAGTCTTTCTCTAGCCCTTGCACGGTCAGAATTTCCACTTCTCACATTCAAGATTTTCACAGCAGTGCTTCCTGAGGTCTCATATCACATGCACAAGCTGGAGCAAGAGCAGGCATGGATAGCCTTTCCTGTACCCTGTCTCTGCCCCTCTTTTGAGATTTCATTAGCAGTCTATGCATCCCCTTCTTGGTAGGTTTTCACTCCCAAGCCCTTCTCTTTGATGTTATCAACTTCCATACAGCTTCACCCCTCTCATCAAGGCTTTGATGCAGAGCACTGTTTTAACTCCTGTGTACCTTGGTTCCCTCTCCTCCTTATATCTTGTTAGATGTTTTCTTACACCACAGAGCACTTCGTTGATTTGAAGTGCAATGTAGGTGAGGTCACTGGGATCCCACCTTGGTCGAATGATCCTCTGTTCTTGTCCAAGGAAATCTGGTATACACAATTTATCACTGTGAAGACCAGTTCTGGCCTTACTCTGCTGGAGGTTGAAGCACAAATGTCAAGGCCAAGAGGAAAAATGGCAACTGGCAAAGTTTTAGAAAAAGGTTTTCAAGTCTGCAGCTCAATATATGCATATTGTGTGTAGGTGTTGATCTCTAGAGCCAAATGAAGTTTGGGTTAGTTTATAGAAATTCTGCTAGGCTTGGGGTCAGTCCTCTCTAATTCACTAGGTAAGGGTGTTCGGATCTAAAGGCTTGTGTAAAAGCTTTAGATTTTTGGTTAAGTTTTGACTGCAAGTGATGATTTTAAAAGAGGATTTTCATTGAGTACCTCAGTTTGTTAGGCTTCTTTTCAGTTTCTTAGTTTCCTGATTCACCTCTCATATCAGCCAAACCCCTTGTTTGTCACTAGTCATTTTGGCATGGAGTGTATAAATTGTTTCTCATGAGGTTCAATTTTCCTTGGCATGGAGTCTGTCTCATCTTCAGTACGTTCTGAGCTTATGATGGCTGTGACAGTAGTTTGTAGTCCAGTTCCCAGGGACAATCAACATGTGAGAACTCTTTTGAATGCCACACAATTTGTATTCAGGTGAGACATTCCTTGACTTAGTGTGATACTTATGACAACTTTAAACAAAGACTTAGACCCAGTAGTGGTCCTTAGCAAATGCTTGATTGGAGATCAAAGAAGCTTGAGCTTAAAAGGGACAATTCTGACCTCTGAGAAACATTGGACCCAGATGTAAAATTTGTTTTATTGACAAAATTATTAGTTTTCTCTGAATCTCTATTTGGATTTGTAGCTGGCAATGACATGTAATCCAATAAGAGTTGCTGAAATAGCTGAAGACAAATTAAGTTTATGGAAAAGAATATCTATGATGGCCACTAGCCTAGGGTCAAACAAACAGCCCAATTTCAACCTCCATCTTATGAGACTTCTGCATTTTTTGGTTGGATGCTTGGCTGCGACTCCATCCCCTGTAACAACTATTGTTGAATGGTGGGAGCCCCACCTCTATATAAAGTCCTGACTTGCATGTTGAAACTAAAACTGTTTTCTGCTTTAAAGAGTTCAAAAACATTGAATCAACTTTGTTTAGTCTTTGTTACTAAATTTGATGCACCTTCTTTGTTACTTCAATATGGTTAAATGTAAATCAATTCCACCCCATTTTCTCAGTATATACTATCACTTATTACTCTCATTTCCTTTGGAACCTGTGATTTTCTTACATGGTTTAACATCAATGTGCACAGGACACACACAGTTGCAGAGTGAAATTTCTAGATCATTAAATAAAGATTACATGTGAACTTTGCAGCAACTCTCTATAGATCAGTCCCCTCAGATCTGGATCCCCGCCACATCATAATCCACTTTGTGGATTTCAAGGGGAGGGAGGTTTTCCGTGGAAGTTGTAGACTAGTCTCATCCTCTACAGTGGGCTTCTGGAATTGTGGAGGCTGTCTTTCAGAGCACTGACTCTTTTGTCGCTTTCTAACTTTGAGGCCTAATACACGAGCAACTTCTTGCAGCCCCCCCCATTTCTCTAAAGAGCGAGCTAGGTCATATCGGCCTGCCATAACCCACCCATGCCCCTGGCATTAGAACAACATGAGATCTGACCAAAACGATTCTCCTGACAATTTTGTTCTTCTGAAGTTGAACCCATCACCCAAAGACAGCTACAGTTTGGAAGCTCTAATAATGTCAAGACTTACCAGCCCTTTCTAAGGATTTTCTCGTTGGCATGAATGTACTGTCTTTCCCATGCTCTTTCTGAAACAAAGCAATCTGAAACCACCCCAAAATGCTTTTATTTAAGTACCACATGACATCTATCCAGCATTTATAATGTGGGATATGCCAGACTGCAATTGCATGATATCCCAGTGCCACAACTTACATGCTTAAACAGGTGAATGTTGGTATAGGCAACGATGCAATTGTTTGAATCTCACTGCATTAGGACATCAGGCTAACAATGAAGATTTAAAATGGACCAGGCATCAATGGGAGAAACCTCCTTGTGGATGTTTTGCAAGTCATCCCAGTAGCCCCGAGGCTTACGTTGCTTGTAGGCCAAGCATAAATTCAGGCGAGCAGCTGTGGGCCCAAACCCACCCATACGTGCAATGGCTTTCTCCAAGTCAACACGTCCACTCTCCCTCAATTCACACCGCATTGGCATCACACCCTTTTTTCCCTGTCCCCCAGAAAGGACTCTGATCAGCAAGTCTTAGAACATTAGTCCCACCCACAACATTGCACATGCCTCTACAAATGATAACCCCAACAACAAGCAGCAGGAGCAAGCAACAAGGTGATGAAAATCTACCTTCTCAGAAATAAACTTCAAGAGCTCTCTATCCAAAACTTTAATATCTTGCTGAAGGCCTGATACTAAAGGTCTCCTTCGTCCCCCAGATAGAGATCGCAGGTTTTGGGTAAGTGGTGCACTTTTCACTTTACTGGAAGCACCTTTTACAGGCTTTGATGTAGTCACTGAGTGATCTCCTTGTGAAACAGTATCCCCTTTGCTGCTATTTTCCATGTCAATTTCTTTCTGGAGTTGAGCCAAGTAGTCCAAGTCTTGTGGTGATTGTTGCTCACCAAGCTCAACCCGGTCTCGGATAGCACAAAGATTAGCAGGCAGATCTTCATATATTACCTGTTTGCAACCATTGCAAGATAGTTATTGAGATTAACAGGCACACTGATGGAAAGGAAAGGGACATAACACCAATGCAGTTGTGATCCAGCATACCTCCTCAACTAAAGCCTCAGCAAGTAGAGAGCCTTTGCGCATTTTGGTGTCAACAACATATTTAAGAAGGGTGTGCTGTGGCCCCAGTGGCTTTAGGGTCCATTTGCCTTGAAACAGATCAAAATCACCCTCCACTTGCTTAAACACAATCTCACACAGAGGTCTCTCCCACAGGTCAAGAATGACTCGGGCATGCAGCACCATGTAAAGTAGACATTTGCATCCCTCCTGTGCAGGTTACAATCTCAAATAAGAGAAATGCATCCCCTAATGTGACATGTGAGCAATGTGATCCTCTGTTGAGAGACACAACATCTATATTAAATGGTTCAGACAGGAAACCTTGAACAAATACCTGAAGAAGGCGCACTTTGTTCTTGTCTCGAGACAAAACTTGGCTGATGGCCAAGTTGGGAATAAATCTGTATACATGCCAGTGGGTGAAAAATCTCATTCCAAGAGAATAGAGATATCCTGTTCATCCAGCAGCATTTCCCAATAATAGACTGACCTCAATGGTACTATCCAACTTCAACTACCAGAAGGTAAAGTCCAATCCTATTTAGAGTAGTGATACAGACCAGGGGACGAACAATCCTCTTGCAGAAACACAGTGCACATGTTTAGCAGCATGAAACTACAATGGAATCTAAACCTCAGCTTTTGCTCAAACCACAGTGCATAAAGGGACGAAGAATTGTAGCTTCAAACAAGATTGTCAAACTAAAGGGAGGTGGGGAGGGTGGGGAGGAGAGGGGAAGCACTTACTCAGGTAATTGTTTATAGGAAGTAAGAACAGACCAAAGGTTCTCAATTGGGGCCTCCACTGTGATAGCTGCCACTACCCGCCGATGAACACCACCATTTTCCTGCATAACACGGATAGTCTCTGTTATCCTCCCCTCCCTCCCCACCAATGTAAAATGGCTTGATCTGCAACAAGGAAACTATGCAACAGGACACTTCCAAGACAGAAGGACACTTTTCAAGCATAGATATTTGTATGCACTAGCAACATCTTTACTTCAAGCTCTTGTCTCAGTATTCATGAGGGCAGGTATCTTAATAACTCACAAGCATTCATGACCTATGACATTCTTCTGCATTTAAAAACCTTTAGCTATGACAAGGTTTTATTTGAAAAAGAAAAGGAGGCCCATGAATTCCTGAGGCATTCTTCAATCTGGTTACATGCCAAACACACACTAGTTAAATATACTCACCAGCAGATCATCAAAGCGTCTCAAATGGACTTCATCAACAGTGCATGGCCTCCCAGCTTTACAAGCCCTTCCAAACACACCCCATTGATGGTCCCTGTCAACCCATCTTGTCAGCTCTTTCAACCCCACTGGCACAGAGAGCCCATCCCTTGAACTTGCCAACTCCTTTTCCAAACTTTGTGGATCCAATGTAAAGCCTGCCATTGCAGTGGCAGACAATGTTTTTGATGTTGGTTTGCCTGCTCCAAGATTCTTGAGGAAGCTTTGGAAGGTGAGTGATGCCCCTTTCAAGCTGGGGGCCAAAAAAGTTGGGATGTTGGACAATGTTGCAGAATCAGCTTCAGCTCTCTCTGCCATGGCCCGCAGATTGACAGGAAGGTCTGCCCTTATTATTCTTTCAACAAGGGGAGCAGGGAAAAGTAGCTTTGGGGCAACATTAACTTCATAGTGCAGGACTGTACTGCCAGGCCTGCCATCAAAACTGGAATGAGCCATCCAGACAGCAAGCAAAGAATGCATGAAAGACAATTAAAAGCACATGGAAAAAGAAAGTTTGGTTCTATGGAATCATCAAACCTGGGGCCAGGACGAAGATACCATCTTCCGACATACCGCTTGAAATCACCATCAACCATTGAAAAGCAAAGCTCCTTCCCATCTTTCTGGACAACATGAAAGCACATTCAGGTAATTTCCCAGTGATGACAATTTTCTCTGTACTGGTGACATTGTGAAACATCCTAACCCCTAACCTACCACCAGGTTAGAGTCATACTGTCAGTAATGTCAACCTAACACAGGTTTTTGTCCAGTACTTGCAGCTATCAAAAACACACAATAGGCTGGTCAATTTGCTAAAGTTCACAGATTTGGTAGTGGAGGATACTGACTGCATAAGGAAGCTCCAGCAGGTCGAGAACCACACGAGCTTCAATGTGCCAGTACATGGCTGCCTGCCTGCCTACCTGGAGCAGCCATATCCGACCTGGATGGGGACATGGAATTCGCTCACTGAACCCTTCCAACATAACACCCACAATGTCTCAGGACATTCCACAGTTGAACCTTTGGGGAACTGACTGCTTCCGTCCTCTTGAAGTTCTTTCATAACATTTAAGAATCCTAACCTCATGACATGCTATAATAGTTCTTTGCTAGCCTAGTCATTTAGCAATGTCAATATTGAATCAAGATCAACAGCATTACAATGCATTACAGGTTGATATGTATTGAAGACTGCTCACCTGCGGATGAGGTTGGGCACAAATTCTGCAAGGCGCTCATAATCTGTAAGAACCTTCCACACATGTGCCTCACTGGCCGCGATATGTACAGATGCACTAATGTGCCGCTCTCGCCAAGATACTGCCTCAACCTGGCACTGAACTTCCCGTTCTAGTGAATTTGGATCTCCACTCACTTCTGTTTCCTTTGCATCACTTGATGATTCAGCAGGCTGTTGCACAGAATCCCTCTCAACCATAGAATGTGCAGTGGAGTCTGATTTCCGCATTGTGTGACGCAACTTGTGTTGTATTGATTTCAAAACCTTTTGACCTATTTTGCTCTCGATTCCCCCTCCCTGGAAAGAAGAGAGAGAAAAAGTTATAAGAAATTGACAAAGTCAACATCCCAGAAAAAAACTATCTTCTTCTTCCTGTCTGCATGATCCATACCAACTGCAGTCTCACCCAAAGATACAATATTCAAGAGTTCAAGGCTCAACTACCCAGAGAAATATGTTTCCTCGTTTCCTACATGGGATCCAAGGAGAAAAAGCAACAGATACTCATAAAAATGCTACAAACATTACCTCAGGAAAATATTGTGATTTGGTTGTGAGAAGTTCCACCATCAAGGCACTGGACATCTGTGACTTGAATCTGCCCAAGTTCATCAATGCCCATTGTCTATTCTTCAGTGCCAGAACACACAGTGGATGCAGAAATACACCCTACCCAGAACTCTCAGCATAATGCCTGGTAAGGGGGCACAAGATAGCTTGCAGATTGGCCATGCTGCATGAGTGTGATGATCTCTCAAAAGCAACACCCAGTAGAATGTACACTTGAAATTTGATGCGGCCAATGCAACAAAGCACAGTCAAGTTCCTGGCTTCACAAACCTAAGAGTATGCAAAGAAAGTGCCCAGAAGAAGAACACTGTGTCATGCCTATGAACATGTGAAAAATTGCAATATGCTTGGCATGTTGCAGGCCTGCAATATTTCACATATCACTCTCCACGAGGTAAGATGTCTGGTGTGCAGAAGGAATACATCAGGCCAAGCAAGCTGCTTTAACACCTTCAGCTTTGAGCTTTACATTAACCACATACGTTAAAAGAGAGAACACAGGAAAACCTTCATGACCACAAAGCACCGTTTATTCTGATGCTGATCTATGTCAGGTGTTGATTCAAGGCCCTAGCACTGAATATAGATGCAAATTGCACAATTTCAGAAGCAAGGACCCATGGCAAAAGCAACAGAAAACAGACAATCCTACATGATACTTACCAACTCACAATGATACACAAAGGCCCTCGATCTGTTCTTCAGCAGGGATGGGATGAGACAGACCAATAGAAAGAGGACAGAAAAGTATGAAATGCGTAGACAAGCAGAAACAAAAGAAATAAAATATATGCAGTAGGAAAGCACAGTAAGCCCAGTCAGTCTGCAACCGATTCTTCTTGTCTGCCACCAATTCTTCTAGGAGTCCAGATGAGGGAAAAAGGAGTTCCATTGTGGTGTCCGGAAAGGCAAGAATTGCTTACCTGCTTGCAGAAGGACATGATGAACGAGGCACCTTTGAAAGAGAGGTGGTGAACCAAGCTGAAACCATCGCCTCTTCCGAATCTTGGGCGGCAAGCTTTCTTCTAAGCAACCATGGCGGCGGCCAAGGGTGGAGGAGGACAGCGGGAGACGACACATGAAGGACATTCAGAGGACTAACCATCTACAGTCCAGGTGAATGCTGAGAATCGGGGCAGCGCTCGACATCCAAATTGAAGACCAAGGGAGCAGCGAGAGCTCTGAATGGCAACCGAGAAGATGTCACCCAGAGCAAGAAACGAGAAAAGAATTGGGAATAACATCAACCATGGTAGGTATTCAGGCTCCCAATGGCCAGTGCCTGATGCAAGAACAACTTGAGACAGAAACCTAATGAGACGAAAACGGAACGAGACGACTCGGCGCAACAGTGCCACTTACCCTCGTCTCTTCTCCCCCCCTTTCCTTCCCTTCTCCAGGCAGAGCTGTACACCTACACGAGACTGAGATGAGCTTCCTAAACCCTAAGCACAATAGCACTTTTTCATTCCTTTCTTCCTCTAGATCGCTAGCCTGTTTCGTCTTTCACTCATTACAACTCCATTAGGAGGATATCACCTGCCATTGGAACAAAGGAAACTGACACTCTCCACTCATCTTTGTTCGACACACATGAAAGAAAAAACCCAGAAAAAAAAAGACACACAACTACCAGCATGTGCATGGTAGAGCAGCAGCTGACGGATTCTTGTTCACGGGTTCAGTATGATCTCGTTCCTCTGCTGCGCCTTGTCAAAATTTGGTTTTGATCACACGCATACTAGAGTTCAGATTTCCGACCGCACATGAGTGATGCTGGTAATGCGAATCGGTGATGATGCAGAGACACTTATTCAAAGACTTAGAATCCCAAATTCCAACTTCACACGGGATGTCTGCACCGCAAATTTACGACAACAATCGATCAGGGAATGTTATGTGTGAGAGAGAGCGTAGAAATTTTAGTGTGAAGAGCTAGCTTCGATCATCATCGTCTATCATCTGCCGCCACTGCTGCTGGTGGCGACAGAAGAAAAGAGTTTGTGATGGAGCTTGGTCCTATTGGCCACACTAAGATGAAGGGTGCGACCAAACACAAATCTGGCCCGTTGGAAACGGTGACCATCGAGGGCTGGAATCAGGATAGATGGATTTTTATTCGCTATGTCGGATTCAATACCATCCAATCATATCAGGTGATAACTGGGCGCCCGACAAATAATAGGTTGGAAAAATCCTTTCCTTAATAAAAACAAGCTAACTTTAATAAAGGTGCATTCACACCTGGTGTTAGGGACTCTAGTGTTGAATCCCCTAACACCATGCTAGTCATTTAGGACTTGCACCTACTTACCATTATCATTTTATGTTAAGCTAACATTCACTTAGCATTCAGCTCTCACCCATTTAACATTGGCTGACACCTACGATGCCACCTAGATTTTCATTTAACAATGACTTAACATCAAGTGTGAATGCACCATTTTAAAGGTGCATTCACACTTGGTGTTAGAGACTCTAGTGTTGAATCCCCTAACACCATGCTAGTCATTTAGGACTTGCACCTACTTACCATGATCATGTTATGTTAAGCTAACATTCACTTAGCATTAAGCTCTCACCCATTTAACATTGGTTGACACCTAGGATGCCACCTAGATTTTCATTTAATAATGATTTAACATCAAGTGTGAATGCACCATTTATAAAACATGTAAGGAGGGGGAGGCCCAGGGATGGGAGCCTTTTCACAAGGAGGCAACTATCAAGCAATTATGTGCCCCAACACCCACCAATGCATCATCCATTGAAAACCTTCTTACTTCCCCCCTTCCCCTACCTTGGTAATTAAAAGTATCTATATGAGTGAGTGGAGACGTTCCCCTACCTTCGTAATTAATTATCTATATAAATGGGTAAGTGTTATATGTAAACGGTTACTATGGTGATATGTGTAATGCAACACCTAAGGCCATGGGCATTATTGGAATAAGGGCATGTGCAAGGTGGACTCAAGTCGTGCTTGATTTAAGTAATGCTGGTGGTTGAAAGCATTACATGACACAAAAATTGATGCATCATTTTTATTTTTTATTATGATATTTGGCCATGTGTTGTTTGGGGTATCATAATTATTTTTAAACAAGTATCATGAACATTTTGAAAAATGAAACATTTGATTTTTTTAACATTGCGTTTTTCAAAACACCTATGTGTGATGCACATTGCATTACATTACATTGAATAAGTGTGCATCCACATTGATTGTTTTTCTAGGTGGAGATTTTTACATTAACATGTAAACTATTTGGTGATTTCTAGGAAGGTTAATGTATATGGATGATTATTACATAGGTGACCACCATGGTTAGCCATAGAAACATGATATAATGAAAAAATGTTTTTTTTTGTCACACATCATCCATCATATATGGTGTGTTGGTGGGTGTTGGGTCACAATATGGGAAACTTAATCCTTTGTAGGTTGAAAAAAATTTAAGGAACTTGGATGCATTGACATGTTCCCTAGCTTGTAAATAAGAATAAAACTTTGTCCTTGTATTTTCAAGTGTGAGTCTTGAAATTACAAAGTTATGAGTCTTGTCATTTTGAAATTCATAACTTCCTTGGTTCAACTATTATTAGTCAAAACTCAATGGTTCAAGGAATTCTTCATACCATTGGAAAGTTATTGAAACATAGATGTTTAAAATAAGCTCACATGACCCATTTGGACATCTAAAACACAAGTTATGGCCAAAAGAAGGGTTGAGAGTCAAATTGGCAATTTGACTCTCAACCACTAAAAGTTAAGAATCACCCCGATTTCCTTGCATGCAAGTGGCGTGCGACATATCGTTGGAAAGCTCTTGACGAGGGCTACAACTTTGTTTTAAATGTCATCCCAATCGAAAGTCTTCACACAAAGTTATGGGGCCCCAAAGTTGCAAGAGTCCCAACTTTGGCAATTTCGAGACTCCCACTTGGGAGTCCCGTGACAAAAAGCCATTTGGATGTGGGCCTCGTGGAGAGGCACAAAGTATACTATAAAGGGGAAGGTGGTGGCTTCCCCCAAGTCCGGGCTGTGGTGAGTCTTATGAATTCGAATTGCCCGTGGCTCGTCCTAACACCAAAAGTGCTCCAACTATGCACTAACCACCTTGTGTTGGTCTTGTGCAAGTTCGTGTGAGTAGTTGATGCTTATCGCTCTTCCTAATCCCATCCCGGAGCTCCAGCATGCCCTTCTACCCCCTCAAAATGCTTCGAGCCAGGGAGTGTGCCCCGATTCCTTATTCTTCCGTTGTTTTCAGTTTGGACTCACATTTGAATCCATTAAGGAGCTTGGGGGTGTGTCATGTTCCCTAGCTTGTAAATAGGAATAGAACTTTGTCCTTGTATTTTCAAGTGTGAGTCTTGAAATTACCAAATTATGAGTCTTGTCATTTTGGGATTCATAATTTCCTTGGTTCAATTCTTATTGGAAATATTTTAAAATAAAAATTGTAATCCTTATAAAAAAATGTTTTTCAACAACATAAAGGAACAATTTCTCTTACATTTTTCCCCTTTCAATGTCACAAGCATAAACTACAAAAACAAAAAAAATTCCAATGTATAAAAAAACCAAAACAAATTATGGTAAAAATATGTTTAAATATGAATCTAAACATTTTTTTTTAAAGTCAAAAACAAGAACCCAAGATATGAAAGACAAAAGTTCAAATGGAATTTTATTATGATAACATATATGAAAACATGAACATGAAGCAAAACTTTAATTAATATTGAACATATTGAAAGTAGTAAGGTCATATTTTGATTTGTAATCATTTGGAGACCTAACTCAAGGAAAATTTCACAAAGGTCTCATATGTTCACTATTCAAATAACCTTTTTGAAAACCTTCCTAAACTTCAAATTAATTGAAAGTTATGGATGAAAAGTGGAAAGTGGTGAATGAATTTTATCCATTATTGATAAATCAATTAAATAAAAATAATCTATTGCAATGATATTCATCCACATTACGATGTTGGGGATGATGTTAATGATACTGATGTTAACAATGATGTTGGGGAATGTCATTTATGGCATTCAACTTTTTATCTCTTTGTAATTTGTTTTTATTTAAACTCAACAATGTCTTTCACTTCATATGTGGTTATGGATAAGGTAATCAACAAGAGGCACTAATGAACAAAAAATATCCTTAATCACCTAATCCATAGTGACATAATGTATTTTGAGCACATTGACAATGTTGATGACCTTCCTTGAAGAGCCTAGGCAAGTTTAGTGCTAGCTACTAATAGTTGTTATCAATTTTTTCCTCAAGAAGCCTACTTAGATCCTTAATAGATGATGACCCCCCCCCCCTCCCTCCTTATTTTTTTTATCAACAATGAATCAAAAATATATATTGTTAATAAAAATTTGTTAATGCGATAAATTGCAACAAATGGAAAAGTAAAATATTATTTTAGTAATATAATAAGTAGAATATGAAATTAAGGTGTCGTATATATATTCATCCAATGAAAACAATGATTGGGAATGGTACATTAAACACCATAAACATGTGCCATGATAAATTAAAAGACTTGTTGTAGATTCATGAATTATTCTTAAATTCCAATTAATAATTGTGAAGGAAAATTTTTTAAATTGATGGAATATTTGAGAAGATATCATTTATTGAAATGAAACCCTAAAATTATTCAAGTTGGAATGGAACCTTAAAATCATTTGTTGAAATGGAATTGTGGAATCCAATTTTAAAATCCTAAATCTTGAAAACCTAAAATCTTGGAGTCCTAAAATCTTGAATCCTAATGTCCTAAATCTTGAAATCTTCAATCCTAGAGTCCTGAATCTTGAAATCCTAGAATCTTAAATCTTGGAATCTTGGAATCATATAATGAAATCCTAAAATCTTGAAAATCATTTGTTGAAATGGAATCTTGGAATGTTTTTGTTGAATTGACAAAATTATTTCGAAATTCCAATGTTGATGTTTTTTGTCGAATAATTTGGATGAAATTTACTTTATTTCATGGATGTTTTAGTTGTAAAATGGGACCTACTTCTATTTGCATTTCCTTGTTAACACCTTTAAATAGATTTGCATTTCTACACGTAGTACATGGAATGTATTATAATGGCACATTCCATGTGTTGTTATTTCCATCAATGCATTACCTAAGCCTATGTACTATCAAGCTAAAATGTGTGCAAGTTTCATGTGTTGTTATGATAGCATTGAATGTTCAATAATAGTTCAATTATTGAGTAATTAGAGCCTACTACAATCACTTTTTAAAACTACATTAGGTAAATGACCTAGGGATATTATCTTGAAAGTTGTTTTCTAAATGCTTGTTCACTTAAGGAATCATAAACACTCTCCTTTTTTGAGTGTAAGCAGTTTGCACATGGTTTCAATTTTTTCAAACCTAGATTTTTGTTTTTTCTTGATTAATTTTTTAATCATATTGTGTGGAATTGGCAACTAAATTCAAACTTATCATGTAATGTGGCTTGCGAGTCTAAAAATATGGTGCAAAAAGCAAATGAAGGTTGTATTGAATGGTTCAAAATCAAAGTTGGGCTTTTGAATGAGGTATTGGATATCAAGATGGAATTAAATGAGTCCCATGTGTCTATGAAGGAGTGTGAATGTTTGTGGGGCCCAAAAACATCAAAGAATGGGTTCAAGGTGATTAGTTGCAATGTGACGCACTCCCAAGCTCCTTAATAGACTCAAATGTGAATCCAAGGTGAAAACAACAAAAGGATAAGGAGTTGGTACACGCTCCATGGCTCCTAACACTTCGGGGGTAGAAGGGCGTCTGGAGCTCCAGGATGGGGACTAGGACAAATGACAAGTAAATCAATTATTCACATGGACCTACATAAACTAAACAACAAGTTGATTAGTGCATAGTTACAACACTTTTGGTGCACGGATGAGCCATGAACAAACACAGACTCACAAGACTCACCACAACCCGAACTTGAGGGAAGCCATCACCTTCCCCCTTATAGTATTTTGTGTGCCTAGCCATGGGGCATGTACCCAAATGTCATTTTGTCCTAGGATTCCCAAGTTGGGAGTCCTGAAATTCCCCAAATTGGGACTTTCACGACTTTGAAGACCCATAACTTCTTGTGAAAAGCTCTAATTGAAGTGAGGTCTAAAACAAAGTTATAGCCTTTGTTGAGAGCTTTCTAACGATATGTGACACGTCACTTGAACACAGGGAAATAAGGGCGATTCTTGACTTTTAGTGGTTGGGAGCCAAATTGACAGTTTGACTCCCGACCCTCATAGTTATGACATTCTTGGTGCGAGAATGTTATGGAAGCCCAAAGAAGCAAGAATTTTTAAAAAAATTTAAAAAATTTATAGATCAACCAGTGTAATTTGGTAAACATTTGCGGGTAAAGAATGTTATGACAAGGTGCTAAATGAAGAATTTAAAAAAAATTTAAGGTGCAAAATGAAGAATGTCATAACTATGCCGACCGTTCTTTTGGCCATAACTTATGTTTTAAGTAACCAAATGGGTCATGCAAGCCCATTTTAGACATCTACATTCCAAGAGCTTTCCAATAATATAATGAACTATTTAATACAATGAGTTTTGACCCTTAAAAATTCCCTTTGAAAATTCAGAAGTCCATTGGGACTCTAACTCCCAAAATGGGAGCTCACTTGGGAGCATGTGGGTTCATTCCCTCACACTCTCTTACATTCCCGAGAACACGAAATGTGATTCTGAGGCTTCACTTTTGGCCCGCACCTTTGCAAACTTTTGCCTTGGTCGCGAACTTAGAGCTAAAGTTACAACACAATGATCCGAATGTGGTTGTTAGAATCCATAAACTCTGGCCAATTGTTTATTAGAAAGTTAAGATTACAAGTGGTTCCATTTTGCTAGAAAAAATTTTATTGAAAGGAATTTTTTAAAATTTAATTGGGTTGTTTATGCTACCCAAGCACAAGGAAGAGGAAAAAGAAGGTATAAAAATAAAGTAGTTACAAAAGATGTTAATTTTTTTTTTTAAAAACTTGGTAGTGGTTGAAAAAGGAAAAAATCACAATTGGGTGACAAATTCATGGCATTTGTAAATGACACAAAAGAAATATTGAAAATGTTGATGCAAGTGTTAATGTATACAAAACTTTAATGGCACTTATTGGAAACCATGTCAAACAAATCTTGGTTGTGCATAACTAGAAAGTGGCATTTCTCATGGCACAATTGAGTCAATTGAAAAGTGAAAAGGCTGAAATATGAACTTCAATCAAAACATAGTCTACCAAGTTGCAGTTGTGTTAAAAAAAAATGTGAGATGTCTTTGGTACCACATGGTATGATAGAAGCATTTTAGACTATAGAAAATGGATTGATCGATCTGAGAGGTGTTGTGAAAACAAAAATGAACCAAATAGTGGGATTTGAAAAAATGAATAAAATGGAAAAAATTCAAGCTAAATATATGGGTGTTCTGAGAAGCCCAATGTCATAAGGTAGACCATAGAAACATGCCTTGAACGTGCATGAGGATTTGTTGTGCAAGTAAAGTTGTTTGCCTTTGAAGAGAAAAAAGCTTGTGCACTAGAGCCAAAATCTTAAAAAATTCACTCCAAGATTCTACCATTAAGTAAGGCATTAGAGGAGGCTAAGAAATATCAGTTGCCCTTGCAAAAAAAATTTGCAACTAATGGTTTTGGAAATGACCTGATCATTTTTAATCCTACACCACCAACACACCCAACAATAAGGAAAACAACATTTTCTACTATAATAATAGATCTTGCCACATGCCTAATTTGTAACATTTTTTATGTTAAGCACAAATTTGTGGTGGCATCTTGTGATTATTTGTACTACCTATGGTGCATTGTAGTCCATGTGTAGTTTTCTGATTACATTGTTGCGCAAATGTTTCGTGTGGCGGAACTTTTAATCGATAATGGTGCATTGACATCGAGTACAAGCTTATGAGTGTTAAGAAGATAAATGCATAGTTCAAATAGTAAGTATTTTCCTAACATGTGTCTTACGAACTTTTCAACTTGTCTACGAATTTCATTAAATGTTGGAATTTGATAAATGGTTAGTTCAATTATAAAATTTGATTATTGATGTAGATGCGAATTTAGGTAACATGGATTTTGTTTGAATTCACTGTCTATCTTTGAAAAAAATGCCCATGAAACACATGTTTTAATAGGAAAGAGGAAGATTTCTATGAAGAGAAATGTAATTATAGAATTATCTTCATCTTCTTAATTTGAGGTATGTTGAATTGAATTTTGGTCAAGTGTTCTCAAGATGTTTTTGGAAGTACAATAGTAGGAAAGTAGCTAACATTTCTTGGATAAAAGATTAATTCTAATAGTGCAAAACTTTTTATAAATATGTGAGTTACTACATCAGCTACTTCCTTTCAATTCTGGACAATTAAATCATATTTGGTTCCAAGTATGGTTTGAACAATTTCACTAAGTTTGTAGCGTTAGCTATAGTTTTATTGTTATTCTAGATGGACAATTTTGGTTCCAATTTGTGTTATCTTGATTTCATCAATAATTTTTTACAAATAATTAAATCCCCCCCAAAATTCCATTCCTAGTTCAACTATCATTTGTTGTGGGACATTAATATGCCAACTAATGTTTCATTTTTAGAGCATCATAATATCATGGAATCCTTTTATGCAAAAGCTTGAACAAAATGGAAAGGCATGATCCTCTCAACAAGAAAAATCATAACCACACTTCAAAACATATGCCTAACCATGATCTACCATGAAGGCCTTTAACCACAAACTTCCATTGGGATTGCAATGTGAAATACAAAAGTCTATTAGTGAACAATCCAATGAAGGAATCAATAACAAAACCAATGGTGCATAGTAGGACCCAACACATTCGTGTTTTAGTTTGATCCCAAAGCTTTATAATTGGCCCGATGTTGGTAATCTAATGTACTCTAAGTTGCATTAGAATTTAATTTTAAAAACATATCTACAAGCAACCATTACCCGAGAACTACAAATCCTTCATGAATACCTGAGGATTTACATAACAAACCAGAAAAGTGGAACATTATAAAAAAACCACTAAACTAAAAGGCAAAAAATTAAGTAAATTACAAATAGTTCTTCAGTAACAAAATTGTGTGAAAATGCCATTTTGTAAGCATCTATGGTAGGATTTTCTAGTAATGCATGTGACAATGTAAGGAGAAGGTAACAATTTAATAACTCTTCAAAAAAGGAAAAGCTAGTCCATTTGGGAGCAAGGGCTTTGTGAGCCATATCAACATAGCCATGCATGGTAATTTCAATTTTTAAGAATTGCATCAAGGATATTGGGGTGTGGTATGGCTATTAGGGGTTTTTAGCAACTTCATGTTAAAATAAGGAATGATGAATGCGCATGATTGCGAGGTTGTTTTTTTAAAATTCAATTGGATGAATGAAATGTAGGGTTAATTCTTTTCTTCAACAAAAGATAATAATCATAGTTTTAAAACCTCAATTGCGTGATTAGAAGTGAGAAATCTCTAAAAGGTTAGAATTAGAAGCAAACACCAAAATTCGTAATGTTCGGCAAAACATTGGTCTTGTTATGATATTTACTGATTAGTTGCATAAGTGAAGATGATTGAGATTTGTGAAGCAATTTAGGGGGTGTCAATGAAAGGTCCAATGGAAATAAAATAATCTTCAAACATTATAAGCGTAAGATTAATTCGAGACAACATGATAATTAAAATAAATAGTGTGATAGGGTGGCAATTGCAACATGGATTTCATGATGAATGAGATTTTTATTCATGTTATGGATAAGTTCAATGAGGAATTACAATTACATGTGGAGTCCTAGGTTATGTCACATTGATAGTTCATAACTATAGAAAATCTAGGATGCGTCAAATAATGCAAGCTAAATAATCTGCCTTGTTATTAAGAGGCAATTGACGAATCAGACCGCACAACCAATGATATTGTCCAACGTTGGGAATTGAAAACCATGCAAAGATAAAGGTGTTTTCAGTTTCATAAAAACCTTCGTAGATGGTTTCAAATTCATCATTAGTTGAAGTCTTCCCTCACCTCCTTCCTTCTCCTTTTCTTTAAAAGCGTGAATTTGGATCATTTGGGCTTTTTTTCAAACATAATTTTTTATTTAAATCCTTGAAAACTTGTTCTTATAACTTTCCTTGGGAGGAGAAGAATGATTAGTCTTAATAGATGGTGGAAAAAGAGAAAATAGATTAGATAATGGTAGTACCTTCGAAATAATGGAAGTGAATAGGGATAATTTTAAGAGTTTAAAATCTTAGAAAATTTTCACAAAACCATTTGGATTCCATGGTGCAACTTTTTATTAATTTAAGTGCAGAGCTTGAGATTCGGTAGGCAGGTGTGCCTTGTAGTTAGCTTTCCAATGAACTAATGCAAGTTAAATTTGAATAACATATGTGATGAGAACAATGTTTTGAGTGACTAGAAGTCTACTATCAAGTTGAGTTTTTTGCGTTCATGAAACCTTTTTAGGTTCTATGGCACAAATTTTTACTAATTTAGGTGCAGAACTTGAAATTTGGTAGGCAAATGCACCTTGTAGTTAACTTTCCAATGAAGTAATGCAAGCTAGATTTGGATAACATATGTGAGGGGAATAATGTTTTGAATCACTGGAGGTCTGGTAGCAAATCGAACATATTGTCAAATCCTTAAAAATGGGTTTAGGTGGGTGACAGTTTAACATAAAATTATAGGATTTGGAAAGTTTGAACTTAAAAAATATATCTATCAATTCCATAACTGATGCATAGGAGGCAAACTATTTGTTTTCGACTATAAACGTAATTTAATATCTAAATATACACTTTGCATTTTTCCTTCACCAATAGCATATGTACCTCTAAGTATAATCACCTCATAAAATCAAAAGTAGAAGGATAGGAAGTCGCCTCACATGCTTCCACTTGGTTCAATTCTTTGAATGGTTGAAATGGTGATTTGGATTTGGGCTTCTTACACAACAACTATTTAAGATTATGGGAAGTGTAAAACACAAAATGTAGATGGCAATGTAACAAAATATTGCTTAAATAACCTTTTTATTGGGCAAGATCAATACATGAAAATATTAGTTTGAAGTTAAACACAAAAAGAAAGGTTTTGGTTATTTATTTACAAATGTTTTTTTTAATTTTCAATCTCACCCAAGTTTAGACAATGGCCATTTATATGTAGGATGTGGAACTCCAAGCTAACTTACAATTGAATTTTAATTGAATATTCCAAAGCAAAAAGTATAAGCAACCAAAATAACACAACAAGATCTATGTTTTATCACTAAGCTCTGCCATAGATAATTAAACAATATACATAGGAAAATCAAATTTAGGAGGACAACAAACTTGAAAAAAAGTTGTGGGATGAATATTAACATGAAAAATCTATGCTACTTCACAAACTACACTTCCCGATCCCCAAAGAAAAAGTGCACTAGGAATAAACATCTCTTTGGTCATACTTGGTACTAAGTTGCACAAAGGAATTTTGGCTTATCCAAATTCCTTCTTATCACATTAGCACACCCAACCAAGCAATGTCTCTTCCTTCCTACAAAATCTACCCTCACAACACAAAACAACAACAAAAAAAATAAAATCCCCTTGTTGTCAATGTTTGTCTTTTGTGCCATTCATGCTAAATGGTCACCTAGCCAAAGTCAAATGACCAAGATGCTATTTTTAAATCCTAGTGCTAAATAATACCACTTAATTTAAGATTTGGTGAAGAGAATACCCCAAGTAAGTTCATTGTAATTTTGCTTCAAAGAGGCATTCACATGTAACCTACATAGAAGAAAAGTTCATAACCTATGTTTAAATAATACATCATCAAAGGATGTGGGATTTGTAGGAACATCTTTTAGTTGAAAATATGTATAATTATGGTACCATAACTAAGTTCAACATTATGTTAGTTCTTGGTTTCCAAACAGTCTATATTAGCCACAAACTAAAACAAATAACATGAATAGCAATTCAAAAATAAGACCAAAATCTCACAAGAACCTTATCCATAACAATTTTACCTTTATGTCAAATGTTAGTTATGCTTCAAAATTTTATGTGACAACATGGATGACAAGTTTAAAAATACCTAAACCATGGCTATAACATAATTTTGGTGATGGAAATTGTTTAAACCAAACTCCTAGGTAAATCCAACGTATTACCAAGGATGAATAAGCATTATTTTCACCACATAAAGAACCATCACAAAAAACTTGGTGTTGTCCATAAAACTCAAATACACAATATGCAATTAGCCCTTGTAAATAAACTTGAAGAAGGCCATTTTTAAATTCCTTTTCGAGAACACTACATTTAACCACGTATCCACAAAATTAATGAACATTTAATCTATGCATTATTGCAAAATCAAAACATTCATCGCATGAACTTTTTAGCTAAAAAAAGGATGTAAGAATGTACATACCTCTAGCCTAATCACTTTTGTTTAGTTCATTTTTTATTTGTACCTTTAAAAGTTGGGTTACCTTTGGCCTTGTATGGACTCCTTGCAAATAATCTCATGACCTCCATGATTAAATATTTGATCCTCTTGGACCATTATGATCAGCCATAAATTGTGCAACATCTTTAGATAAACCTCTAGTTATTGTTACTTGCTTGGAGAATTTGCTAGGAAATATTGTAGATTTCTTTTTATGGCGGGTTGGCTTCTTTGAATTTCTAACAATTTCCATGTTTGATTTCTCACTACCATTTAACAAGCCTATGTCAATGCTAGGAGAGTTAGAAAGGACCACCTTCAACAAACCTTGCCTTGTAATTTGTTTAATTTCTGGCAAGTTTGCAGCTTCATGGTTAGGCCCTAGCTCTGTACCTTAGCACACAAATAGATTGATGGTTGGTGGTCCATTGATTTCAATTCGCCAAGGTGATCATCTATGGGGGATGGCACAATCTTCCATGGTTTGCCACTATATTTTGGAGCATCTTCACTAGGTGACAAAGTCCCACTACTTTTAGACTCATGGGCTTGTAGTATGTGGAATGTTGGATGCCATACATGATGCGACTCTAGGCTTGCTTTATGGCAACCCAAAGATTCAAGTTGCAAACTTCCATCATCACTAGAAGTTTCATTAGAATCAAAATTGAATTCACCTCTTTGCAACCACTTATCTCCATCCCAAGGTTGATAATGGTGTGTGTAGCCTTCTTGCATGTATACTTCTTGTGTTCCACATGTGGAATGATTGTTGAGTTGAATGTTTGGGTGAGGCCCATTGGTTTTAAATGAGGCACTCCAATGACAAGGCTCTTACAACTAGATATGATGTCACAACAAATGGGACACAACAAGACCTCATGAGCACACTTGCTACAAATCCCACTATGTCCACAAGGTTGAATTAAACAACACAAAAGAACCTCAACCCATTGATAAGTTCACAATTTTTTTCTAGGGTTCCAAATCTTAATAACAAATAAGAATGAATCATTTGTAAAATCATTGTAGAAATCTCTACACAAAATGCATTAAAAGTTGAATATCCAAAGTAACAAAAGGCCATTTCATTAGTGAAACAAATTGTGCATGTTGCAAATGTTACAACTAATGGTAATGCGACCACAATTATTGGATTGGTCCCTTGTGTGCTCATTTTGGAAACCATGTGCGATTGTTGCAACCTCATAAACATGGTTCAACTATGGGTTGCCAATGTGATTTGTTTGGGGGCATCTAACTAGGCTTCTTGTCATAACTGTGTTATGTCCATAATGTGGGATTGTAGCAATACTAGCAACTTTTAACTATTCACCATGATTCTCATCAACTGTTGTGTAGGCTCCAAAGTGTGAATGCCCATCTACATGATATACATTAATAAGATGAAAAAAAAACCAAGAAGTTCTAGCTCCTACCTAGTGGAATTAAGATGATTTCTAGAAGTTGGAAAGGTTGGAATCAAGGAATTAAAGGATCGAAACAAATGAAAGGAATTGAACATGGACTATATGCATGTAATTTCATGAACCTTATTGTTTTCCAAGAATTTAAACTTGGCACAAGTCCTTAACATTTTAAACTCAAAAAATTAGTACATGAAATAATTCAAGGAAGGTATCAAAATACAATCTTGAAATAATTCGTTTGAATTAAGGAAGGGGTTAAAATAAGAAATAATTCCTTTGAACCAAATAATGGGTCAAATTAGAAGGTATAAGTAAAAGAAACAATTCCTTCAAACTAAAGAATGGGTCCAATTACAAGGTCAGAATAAAGGAAATAATTCCTTTGAACCAAGTAATGGGTTAGTGTACATGAAGACATTCCTTTGAAGTAAGGAAGAGGCCAAAGTACATGAAACAATTCCTTTGAACAAAAGAATGGGTCAAGGTGACCACTTGGAATTCAAGAGAAGGAATCAAAGATGTTAAAAGCTTGAAGGTGAATTCTTGGAATTCATGACAATGAATTGAACATATATTGAAAGGATTCATGCATGATGGACCTTAAAGGAAGGTTGAAAGTTATTTCATAGAATTCATGACAAAAAACTTAACTTATATTGAAAGGAATCATGCATGATGGGCCTTAGCTCAAAGAATTGAGAATGACTTCCCAAAACTCAAGATAAGGCATGTAACACAAGAAAGGAATTATGCAAGATGGATCTTAGAGGTCAAGAAATTTTTTTCTCCTTATATACATGTGTTTAACATCAGGAAGTTCAACTTTAAGGTTCATGTGCTTCAATAGAATATTAGAAGAAAGTACTTTCTTTTAAGGGCACTTGGTGAAACTCCTTAAAACATTACAAATGGAAACGAAAATGAGATTAAGAAGTCAATGAATATGATCCTAAGGGAAAAAAACCTATGTTAAAGATTATGGAATCACTAGAACTTGGTGTTGTTGATGAACCTTACATCAAAATCAAACAAAAGCTTGCCAAATTTTTAGACTTGTATACATGACAAGGATTGCCCATAACAATAATTCTTTTCACAATTTCAAAGATGGTAATGTACTTGAAAAAAATTTAAGCCAACAAATCCTTACCATAAAACCATGTAAACAATGTTGCTTCTCATCATAAATGCAAATTTGTATGATCATTTTGAGTATTGTTGACGAACCCATGTGACGATTGCCAATCCTTATCAAATTCCTTTTCACATCCATGTGCCTTGCACTTAATGAAAAGTTATAATGTACATCCATACACCATGGATGATAGCAATTACCACATGATGTAACATTTATGTCATTGCAATGAGAATTCTCGTGGCATATAGGGCAATCTTCAACATCAAGGATTATTTTTCAAAATTTAAAGGTTTGGATATAGGAATTGGACATGCAAAAGGAATACATCCAACCTTCAATTTTGACCATTATACTACATCCAAAATTTGCAACTTTCCAAGCATAATTTGGTCCTCAATGTGTTTATTGTATGCGTTGTTAGCTATAATTAGGTCATCTTTACTTCCATGGCAATTTGATTTTGTTGACAACAACTTCAATTTTACTTGCTCAAAAAAATTCTCTTTGAAATGAAATTATTGTCTAAACTTTGAAACTCAAAAGGCTTCAACTTCCTTTTGTTTATTATCAATAGACGAGCTATAAGTACACCATCAAAAGATAGTCCACCAAGATTAGTAAAAAGTTCTTTCAAAGATAATTCAACCCTGTTAAGAACATATTTAGCCTTTTCAAATTTTGTCTTTGCTTGGGCATGGATAACTTGTCGAACGTTGAACATGAGCTTTGGCTCTTCCATGTTCAAGTTCCTTCTACTCTTTCATCATCACAACTTGTTGCATACGATCCTTCATCCCTAAAAATACCCATTCTTTTGCAAATAAAAATTCATGCACATTGTGGATAATCTCTTGACTAACAACCTGGTATGGTGTTGATTGCAATAGGGAGATTTTCATAGATGAAGCAACTATCTTTGAACTTGAACCTTCTACCTTTAGTTTTAACATTGTGGATTAACGATTGGAACTTGAAAGCTAGCAAGGGAATTTCAACAAGCTTGAAATGCCAAGGGCAGGTGCACCATTATAAATGCTTGGAAGATCAATTGATGGGAGTTTCCTTGCTTAAACTTATAGTTGTATAACTTTTTAGCAAACCCAAACTCAGAACCCCATAAACTTGTGCCCTTTAAAATCACACTAAGTTTTCTTGTTTTCCTTTCTTGGCGTTTTTAAAGGCTTATTGTTTTTTGTAAGTTGAATATCCATAAATAGCCTAATTTACCTCAATGGTTTTTTTTTCACCACTATTACATAGGTAAACTCCAATGACAAGGTCTCATTGAGTACATGTGCTTTCTTAAAAATGCGAGTGTAAGGGCTCTTAAGGATGTCCTTAAATTCAATAGTAGTTTGCACCTTGTATTTCTAGTTGTTTTTGTCAAATTGTGCCCCAAATATGACACGAATCTTTTCCACTAACACACATACATTGACAAACCTCTCAAATATTGACATGTACACCATAGACCTTAGTCATTGATGAAGTATTGGAGATTGAAATCTTTTTTGGCTATATGGCCTTCACTTGCAAAAAAAACAACCAAACATACAAATGTCAAATGACTTTATCAATTGAAAATGGAAAATGGTAAAGGGATTAACCATGCATTTATATGTTGTACCTTTGTCATTTTTCCTCCTATCAACAATGATTGAACTTCAAGTGTGAGTGTAGAATTGATGTTGTTAGATCAAAATGTGACTTCACACAACGAAAATATTTTTCTAAAAAATCACAAAATATATCAAAATTGTAATTTGTTTTTTTGTGCATGAGAGAAAGAATGGCACCAAGCTTGGCAACAATTCCAATGCAAGTTTAAACTTCAAAAACAAAATTCATGACGAACTAGCAATAGTTCTACCCTTGATTGTGATGATAGACCTCAAGAAAGGAAAAATGTGATGGTCTATTAGCCAATAGGATATATAACATGGTTTTTTTTTTTCAAAAAAAGACTTTATTGAATTAAAAAAGGGCCAACTTTCCTAATTTTCTTGGGTGGGTGGTTCCTAATGGTCCCACCCAATGATGGGTTTCCCTTTTACCTATTGCACCAACAAATTAATATGGTATGTATCCCATGTATACAAGGGACACTTTTAATTAGGCCACTGTTGCATTGCAAAATATTCTTGAAAAAGATTTTGTAATACAAGGTGCAAATTACATAGAATCCACTTGATACATGTATGTTTGTATTGATAGATTTTAATCCTTTACACTTATATTTAACATCAACCCATGAATAGTTTGAGATTCAATACCCCCTTATTGAAGTCACAAAACATACAAATTAATCCTCCTAGATCATCAATCGGAAAGACCACCTTGTTTGTTGGAATTTTTGTTAATACCTTTCATGTTTGCCTTCTTCTGTCCAATATATTGTGTTTCCCTAACCACCCTTCTAGTTCAGTAGTTGTGAAAATGATTATGCATTACCAAAATACCTTTTAACAAATGTTAGGAGGCTATTGGGTGAAAACACATTATGATGATCCCCTTGTGGGCACTTTTGGGTCTAATATTATAATAAATACAATATAATTGTTCCAAAAGCATGGTAGATTTACTTTTGGGTATAAAATTTGATTTTTGGGCCTTATAATGATTATTTTTACAAAAATAATGTTATGTAATAATAATAATAATAATAATAATAATAATAATAATAATATGATTATTATTATTTCATCAATTATCTATATTGAAATATCCATGGGTATATTTAAAGTATACATTAATATAATAAGGTCATTATCTCATTTTGACTACACTAATTTTAAGTCTTCATTAGTCATTAAAATAATCAACTTTAATGGAATTTAAAATATGGCCCATCTAGCTATGGTTGTCATTTTCCATGTGAATGTGATTATTTGTCAAAATTTCAATTTACGACACATTTATCACATCCTTGTTGAAAAAACTCATTTTTTGAGTGAAATTTTTCAAATTGATCACATGGTATCCAAACATAGTTTAAACTATGTGAAATGGCATGATTGAATATACTTTCAACTTTCATAAAAATAAAAATTATTTAAATTATTTTTGGAATTTATTTGTGTTTTTGAGTACATGGGTACACTACACTTGTTCCCACAAATATATTCCAATCTCCCACTTTATAAAATGAAATGAAATATTTTTTTAAATAATATTTTGCGTAAGTTATATTCTAACATCATATGCAAAAATATTGTGAAAATCTTTCAAAAGTTTGAAGTGGGATACACTCAAACATGCACCTCTTTAGAAAGTAGTATAATGTTACACCCCAAACGGGGTCCTTGTATTGTGTTTTCACATTATTTTATTATTTGGGACAAGTTCATTTAGAATCTAGAATAGTTGGTGAACTTGTAGATGAATATGATGTAACTTTGAATAGGCATTCATGAAGTTGAAACCTACTTTTAGTAGGTTATTAATCAACAAGCTATTGATTTATATAAGCAGGGGTTCAAGCTACAAGAGTTGGATGAAATATATGCAGATGTAAGCCCTACAAGTTGAGTTTGAAATGCAAAATCAAAATCTTCATAAGATGTGTGTGTGGAGTTGTTGGAAGGTGAAGATGAACACCTTAAAACATAATAACTACCAAACACTAAGATTAACAAAAAATGCTAGAAAAACAATTAGTGCATCAATAAAGGGAATTACAAAGTCTATGCCAAACCATCAAATGTTTATAAGGTGTTGGTTTCCTTGAATGGACCAAAAATACCCTTCAAGGGATTTTTTTTCCTGTACTTTTAAATGTAATGAATATGTGAAATACTAGCAATCACAAGAAAGTTAATGGCATACCAATGAATTTTCATGAAATTTGACTAAAATGGTGACATGTGAATATATTTGTGGGGAAGAAATACTTGTCCATGGATATTGAACACTACATTTGGAAATGAAAATTTTGAAAAGGTTTCATCCAATTGGGGTCAATTAATATAATTGAATAATATGAAAATAAATGCATCTTTCAAGTATCTTATTAGCTAATAATTTACATACAACAATGGCCCCTAAGGATCTTATGAATATGATGTGATGTTTTTTGTCCCCCTAGCCAAAATACTTTAATTTTAGGTCCATTAGAGGCCACCACCTTTCATTGTATTTAGTGAAATATATATTAGTTTTTTTTTATGGTTAGGGGTGCATACAATAGTTGTACTAATATAGTTTATCAATGGTCATTGGGGGGGGGGAGTGGGGGTGAACTGTGATATGAAGAGATTGATGTGCACAAGCAAACTAGTTTAGTTCAAGTGGTTACTAAAACTACTACAATTGACCTATGTAACAAATTGTAAATAGTTAAAGAATTGATACTCCATATAGATGAATAGTTAGACAAATTTACCAACAAATTTGATGTTGACCTCAAACATGCTATCACTGAACTAAAAAGCTTTAAAATGCATGTGAATAAAGAAAAAATGTTTATTACCAAATAATTGAATGTTTTGTAGCAACAATTTGAGTTACAAGAAGCTTGTGCTACTTTTGGTGACTTCAATTGAAATTGATTGCATACTTACAACATATTGCTTGAAGAACATATCGTGTTCAAATTATCAAAGTTGTTGGTTGGAAAGAAAAGGAAGAAGAATAAAGGGAAAACCTTTAAGCAACATTAGGTAGGCTTAAAATCCAAGGTGGAGGAATTCATCCAATTCATTTGAAGTATATCAACAAAATGAATAAGTTTACTAATCTTTCACGTTATTGCTAATCAATTAACCTTCTTAGAATCAAGTAAACATTCCCATGTATTGATCAATGAAACCCATGAACAAGAATTATGAGGATGTAATTCCAAATATAGTGAAGGCTAACGTTAAACGTTAAACCATTTTTATAAAAAAAATGAATTGGTGCATTTGTTAGCCATTGGTCTACTAAATTAGTAAGTTTTGTAAAAGTTAGATTCAGAAAAACATTCATTAGATGTAGGACAATGACTTTTGGAAGAATCATTAACCAGATTGACAAAGGGTACCGACCATCTTGTTTAACACTATTTTTACCATATCCCTTTGGTAACTATTTAGTAGAAGCAAGTGTCAGCCTTAAAATTATATTTTAAAAATGATATAAATGTTTTAGGAAGGTTAGATTACTTGTGATCATTTGATTTCAGTAATATTAAACCACTTTTGTATAAGTATATTTTATTTTGCAATTTCATATTTTTTCTACAAGTTTGATGTTGTCTTAATTTAATATAAGTAAAAAATGGTAAAGTAAACACAAAAAGTGAATGTTTATAACTTCACATTATATCACACATACAAAAGCAAACAAATAGCATAAAACTAGGTGGAAATATAATTGAAAGCCCTTGTGCACCTCTATTACCACTATAAAAATTTACTTTCAAAAAATTAGGAGTAAACAAAATTTGAAATAGATCAAAAGTATTCCTATTTGCTAAGTGGTAAATTTGTAAATAGGGATACTTTTGGTTTACTTTTAAAACTTAGTTGTCATTTTACTTTTGGGGATATAAATATCATTATATTCTTAAGGTGATGGTTATAATTAAATGTAAAAATACACTTATTAAAACTTTACTTACCACATACTTTACACAAATCTTTCACTACAAAAACGTTTTTAAAACCCACTTGCATTTCAAACATGTAAACAAAAATCTAATTGAAGCAATTTGAAATCAGTTGAAAATTAATGCATAGTAATGAAAAACTATGTTTTCTTTTATCATTTAATTAAAAACATTAAATGTGCATCAAAATCTTGTGGTTTTTATTGTTGTTTTATATCTATTTTCATCTAGCCTTGACAAAGTAACAATAATCACTATTACAAAATGTGGGTGGAGTTCACTAGTCCCTATTTAGTGGATTGGCAATAATGAATCCATTGGATCCCCACTAGGTTCCATTAATTGGGACAAGTGAATTCACTCAAGATCTAGTGAAAGCACTTAGTGAACATGGATGCATTTTGTTGTGTTGATTTCTCATTACCTACCAAATTAATTCAATAGAAGCCAATAGAACCATGCATTTGATTCTTATTTGGAATTTAGTAGCTTATGAACTTTTCTCTTTTGTGAAATTTTGACATACATCAAGTTTTTTAATCCTTCAAATTTGATCTAAATTCACCTTTCAATAAATTATATTCTACAATTTCTTTGGGTGGTTTTATAAATATTTCAAGCCTTCATGAACATTTGTGGTATTGTTTCAAGCCATCTTGAATATTTGAATCCTCATTAAATACTTAAAACCTTGTTGTTCACACTTACTAAATATTTTAGGTATTATTTTTAGCCTTCCTAAATATTTCAAGCATTGCCTTCAAACTTGGAATATTCTAATATTCCTTGCCAAATACTTTGGCCATTATGTGTGAATACCGAGGTGCAAGCATGTTAAAGTAGGTCAATATGTGATCCTTGTTTTTTTTAAATGAAAATATCCATTAAAAAAATCTATAAATTTGTTTTTTAATTTTAAAAAAATTAATGATCAATATGAAGATGTTCTTTGACATTAGTATAATAATATTATGTTGCATATTCTTAATATGCATTTAAGTATATATTTGAAAATGCAAGTAAATGTTCTAAATTGGTTTTGAGTAAATGAAAGTATGACTTTAATTAGATTTTTTGCACATTAAAATGTATTAATTACTTTGAAATTTTGCATATTAGATGCCATATTTTGCTGAATCTTTAATTCAAAACCTACATATTACATTTTTTCTTACATTAAAGTATTTGAAACTTGGTGTGCAACTTAATTACTATAAAGTTAATGAAGTGCATAATGGTTTCATTATGATTCTTGAAGAGATTTTGACTTAATTTTTTTACATTTATATTTAAAATAAGGGATTGCAATGTTGGAGGATATTTTAAAACCTATTTTTGCATGTTATTTTTTCCCTATATGTATATATATATGAGTAGTTGGTATCACCAATGAAAATAAAATAAAATGGAGAGGTTATAAATGTTGATATTTCATGAAATGTAAAAACTTAGCCATGGTTGATTAGTGAACCCATAAAGTCTTTTATTGAAGGTCCAATGGTAACTCATGGACAAAACAATTTAAATTACAAGCAAAATCTTTTATCAATGCTTAAAATGATGCTTGAACATCAACTAAATAATCTCATGTGGATGGTGAATCTGGTGATTCAAATAAGGGTTTTGATGAAGAACTAGGAGTTCCATCAATTGTCATTCTTGGAGTTCAAAAAACCAATAAAACATTAAAGACACTTGATAACAACACTAAAGTACAAAAATCCACATGGGGCAAATATCCCATAAAGAGGCTCAAGTATGATGGAGTTATAGTTAATCATTATGCATACACATGGTTAGGGGTTATACAAAATGTAAAGCCCATTTCTTTTGACTAGGTGGTTAGAAATTCCAAGTGGGAGAGTGACATGGATGAGGATTTGGTATTATTAATTGGATATCAATGCTAGACTTGGGAGTTAATGTTTTTTTTGAAGGATAAGAAGGCAATTGAGTGCAAATGGGTTTACAAAGTCAAACAACATGTTAACGCATCTATAATAGATATTAGACTAGTTTGTTTGCTGAAGGTTATGCCCAAACTTGGAACATACATGTCATATATTATGAGGAGACATATAGCCCAACTCCTATAATAATAACATTAAGAGCAATCATTACAATATATGGCAATAATGAAAAAATGGTTTTTACATAATTATATGGACACAAATAATGTATTATTGCATGGAGATTTTTAGGAAGAATTGTACATGGAACAACCACCAAATTACAAGGATTAAACATGACCTAATTTTGTTTACAAATTAAGGAAATTCTTGTATGTCTTGAAGTAAACATTTAGAGATAGATCAATATGTTGTCATTAATGGATTCCAAAGATTCAATGTTGATTTTTCATTTTATATGAAAAAATAGACCACATGATTATAATTATAATCATCTATGTTGATGATTTGATTGTCTTACAAGATAATCATTTATATGATTTTGATTTGAAAAAAAAATTGAAGTAGAAATTTTAGATGGAGGTTTTGGTAGAGTTGTGTTACTTGTTTCATATTAAGGTGATCAAATCTCCGAATGGGATATGGCTATTATACATAAAGATAATATGTTTTGAACAAGTTGTGAGAGTATGGGATGACATGTTATAAACCTATGTCAGTTTCATTAGAGCAAAATGTAAGGTTGAATTTATATGTAGGTAGACTTGTGAAATACAATACTATGTACAAACACATAATAGGTAGTTTGACTATCGCAAGGTTAAATTTGCGTTATGTAATTAAAGTAGTGAATCAATCAATATATGTAAACACCACATAAGCCACATTTGGATGTTGTTAGGTGCATATTTAAGTACATTGAACATAACCTAGATTAATGTGAATTTTTCAATGAAGTTATGAAGTATAGGTACATGGGCACATTGGTGTTAATTGGGTTAACAACATTTTAGATAAAATATCCATTAACAATTTTATGTCTTAATTTTAGAGTGGTGCAACAAGTTGGAGTAACAAGAACAACAAACAATTGTTTTGTCAAACATAAAGGTTGAGTACATAAATTCATAAACATTGTGAAGTAATTTGGTTATGAAAAGTATTCATAGACTTGGCACAATTAAATTCAATGTTATAGTTGTCATTTATTATGATAACAGCAGTCACATACTACAAGTGTTAACAAAACATGTTGAAATGCATTATCATTGAGTGATGTTTTAGTAAGGAAAATTGATCTTGTTCAATATGTCAGCAATAAGGATTAGGTGGCTTATATTTTCACATATGACTTATACATACATAAATATATATATATATATATATATTTGGAAGCATGATTGATGTAATTGATGTGGATCTTGAAAGGGAATGTTGAAAATTCAAGATCAACTAGTTGGTTTTCATTAGTTATGGAACTTGTTGGGTAAATGCAATATCAAGTGTTTCAATATTGCCGTAAATTACACTCCATATAAGTCAATACAAGATTCTTTAATATGATTCAAATAGACATGGTTGTTATTTTTTAAATTATTATTTAAATTTTTTTTGAATAATACATGTTCAATCACCTACAAACCTTCCCAAATCCATGTGAAAAGTTGTATTTAATGTAGCTAATGTCATTTTTAAATTTGAAAGTCCTACAAAGAAAACCCACAAATTCTAGATGAATAATGACCCATGTAAAGCTTTCAAAAACACATGTTTTGGGATAAAAAAATTGAAATAAATAAATAAATTGCAACTCATATGGACTTATGAAAATATGGTCAAATTTTAACCATTCAAAAGTCCCTAATTATTAAACGGTTAAGGTTTTCAAAGAAAAGATTTTTCATATGAATTTATCATCTTGTATTCCATCATATATTGAACCTCAATAAAAAAATTTAGAATTTGATCAATATAATTTTTTCCATTTTGTGATGGTCTAGTGAGACAACCAATCCTTATTTTTCAACTTCAAAAGTCCATTATTACTAACAAATGAATTTTTTATCAATAAATAACTACACAATTTTCTTAATAATGAAGTTGTTAGTTTAAATCCAAGTCCCAATTAGTAGATTTAAGGATATATTAATCACCATATGCATTTGAATAAAGGGTACCAAAAAAAAGCATCATTTTGTTGCGATAGTGAAACACTCAATTGTGCATCTACCTTGTTTAGCTTACTTGATTTATTATTTAATTTATTCATTTGAGTTGGGATTTTTTTTCTAAATTATCTTCTTGATTAAGTTTCTTAATCTTGGTGGATTTATTTTTTTTTCATTATTGCAAGTTTTTTGTTTGATTATAGATAAGAACCTTGGTGTATTCTTGATTTTAAATTCCATGAATGTGAACATCTTGTTTTGATGTGTTTAATTTTTTTGTGTGTAATTTTTTCACAATAAAGCTATTTTTATTTCACATGAAACCTCTCATTATTAACAAACTCCCCCCTAGCTTTTCATCAATCATGCAACCTTATTCCATATATTATTAAAAGACAACATCAATGATTCGAAAAATTTGTGGTTATATTTGGAATTATAATCATATGGTTTTCTATTCGTGCATGGTTAGCTATCCCAACTAGTCATTGGGATTCAATGATTATGCTACATATGTATTGAAGCTCTATTAAATTGATGAGGTGTTGTGTTAACCTTTTGCTTGACCACCAATCTTAATATTTAACAAGCATTACATGAAGGTTTCATCTATATTTAATCATATATATTTTTTAAATGTGAAATTAACTACATTGCTCAATTACAAAATTACATGATTTGATTAAAACATGATTTTAAAATTTAAAAAATTCAAAATCAATGTAATGTCTTTACATTTTGAAATTCAAAACATTATAAAATTAGATGTAACTATAAAAAAATTAGACATATTAAAATTTTAAATAATATATTAATTGGTGATGTGAAAACTAAATTTATTATTAAATTATTAAATTACATAATTATATCCTAGTTAATTTTTTTTGAAAATATGTGAATTTACATTTATGCAATGCAAATTGTCATAAGTTGAAATTATGATTGGATGGTTAAGGGTTGGTTTCCAGCTATGAAGGTTCAATTCTATTTAATGACATCATATGTGTGTGACTTACATGGCAATTATTGGCCCAAGTTTCGTTGCCAAGGTTTCCACAATTTGGCATGTACTCCATTTCACCCATTTACTAATACATGTTTGTTGCCCTTTACATTCCTACATAGGTCCTTGTTTGCTCCTTTTGACATTCGTACCATTAATAATCAAATTACAAGTTTCAACTTTCTCACCAATTGTTCAACAAAAGCCACATCCTTTATTGCATCAATATTTTTCGAAAACAAAAAAATCAAATTGTTATCAACTCTCAACTAAATAGACCTACCAATAAGCATCATGAATGGTGTAGACCTAGTTTTCCTGTATGCATTGCATGTATAGCATAACATCAAGAACAATATGTATACCACATATTATATCTAGTCTTGTGTTAAAAAATTTAAGCTAATCTACATTGTTTTTAACTAGCCAACTTTGAATGCATGTATATGTAGTACATTTGAAATTCTTTGAACTCATTTACATTGACTTTGAAAATGATCAAAAGGCACTTTAAACATTTTTTTTGTCCATAGAGTTCATCACATTTTTTAATTGTGCATACACTTGACTTTCACTTCAATGCAAAACAAGAGTTCATGGTGCTATTTGAAAAATATATATGCTTTGTGTACATATTGAATCTATGGCAAACATTTTTGTAACTATTTGTAAGCTCTTGTTGATTGTTCATAGTTTGTAATGGATATTTATTATCCAATATGTATGATCCATTATTCTTTTGACAAAAAACATGCCTCTTTTTTTTACTTCCAAAGCAAATTAAAACTAAGTAGAAAGATTCATGACAAACATGGACAAATGAGTTATCCAATATGGTGGTATTAGTAAAACAAGTAATGCATCAATTTGATTTGGTGTTTTGCTGCAAACTATCACAATTTATGGTATTTCTTCATTCTTCAATTACATTAATACCATTAGGGTAGTTGGTATGCATGCTTCTTGTTACAATTTTAATGATCATTGTTGGGATACCCTACAAAATATAAACCTTTACTCCAAGTCATTGTTTACATTAAAGCTTGTGTTTTATGTATTATTTTATTATTGATGCAACACATGAAATTTTTGAACTTGTTTAAAAAACTTGATGCACTATTAGGTCAAGGTTTGCCATAAGACTCATTAAGTGCTGACCACCTCCTTTCATACTTGTTCAACATTTCATTGTACACCTCATGTGCCGGATGATAACACACTGGATAAAACACATGATGGAACTCTCGATGTTGAATCAAGATCAATCTACCTTCTTTGCTTGTTGCTAGTGCGCACAAGGAATCAAACTTATGGTATAACCTACCAAGCCTTGTTTTGCTACGTGTGCCTAGCTTGTCTACCCCACTCACAAGTTTCCCATCTCGCTTCAACAAATTGTTATATTCTGCAATTTGAGGAGGTTGGAAAACCTTGCACCCTTGTAGAGTCATTCGAACATCCTCTGGAAGTTTTCTAATCTCTGGAGACATGTTTGCAGGTATGGGTTTGAACTCTGCTTTCCTTGAGGCTTGGATGAAGGGACACATTCTCCAGCAACGCATTGGCCTAGGAGTGTAACCTTGGCCATGTAGCATTCTTCTCACCCCTTGCTCCACCAAATCATCCCCTATGTCATGGCTTGAAACGTCATCCTCTTCTATGTTGTAATCACTAATTAGTTCCTGTTAGGTATGTGTTCCTATTAAAAATGAAACCAAGTGAATGATACTTGTAGGGATTACAATTTTTTCTGCAAGACTATCAGTTTTTGGTTCTTAACCCTAGACTAGGTGGATTAGCTAGTCATTAATTCTTGTACTTGCCTTCAATGGGGTCTATGGATCACCCACTTCTTTGGAAATATTTGAACCAATATTTTAGTTAGAAGAATTAGGCAACCAACTTCACCCTTTATGCTGACTATTGTGAGGAGAAGGTGTTCCCTATAGAAAGGACAATCATATCAGTAAGTTAATTGATCATTATGAAATTGCATAATGGTATCAAATAGGTCGTTGAATCTTAGTGAATTTATATATCAATTTATTAGACCTAATTCATAAGCAAATTAGCACATGTTTTTGGGACTTTGTCATAACCAATCCTTTACCTCTGTATAAGGTAGGTAACATGCCATTGATTTCATATATAGACCTTCATGTTAATTTCCATTTAAAAAAAATAGTAGTCCACAAGTTTAATGTTAGGACCAACTTAGTGGGAAAAAATACATATTCAAATCAAAGCAGTATGGATCCCCAGGGCCCATAGACACTCTTGAAAACATTCGGTGCTAAAGTCTCAAGAAGCAAATCTTAACTTGTATGTAATAATAGTCAAGCTTCAATACCCTGCAAGTTTTGGTAGGATTGAGTGGGAGATCTCCATATATGAAGGTTTTCTTTAAGTAGGATGTAATGAGTGCATTAGAGGTGTATTAAATGTCACATATAAAAATGAAAAATACCTTGGACATCGATTGCTTGACCTTCAATATAATTAACTTGTTGGATGAAAAAATAATTTGGGATTGATGGTAGTTGAAATGGTATCATAACACCAAATCTTCCCCTTTGCATATTAAATTATCAAATTCAATATAAGCCTGCAGTGATTGTAAGAATTTTAGAAGTAAACAAACCAACTAGGTTGTGATTTTGGTGACACAATGTTTTGAAACATTGATTAGTTTATGTTATGCCTCAACACTTTTTCTAATTATTTCAACTATATACAACAATATATGTTAAAAGTGGTAATCCATTTATCCATTGTTGAAATCATTAGCCCCAAGATCGATTAAGGAGTTAATTTCTTACCTTTCATAAGATCCATTAAAGCCACAAGCAAATTCTCATAACATGTGAAAATTGAAGTTGCATGTGGTGTTATTGTGATTATAGATGCATGTGAAGCCAAAAAAGATGTGAAAATTTGTTTTCCTATATAATGGAAGACCAAACACACAAACAAAAGAGGAGAGAAAAGAACAAAAATTGTGAAGGAAGGCCTTTTCAACTAAAATTTGAGGGGGCAATTAGCTATCGTGAAAGAAGATGAAATGAAATAAATTGGGTAAGCCTACCCACACGTTTTTTCAATGTTGGCAAAAGGCCAACCTAAGCTGAGATGGGTGAAGGCTTTTAGAGATTCTAAAGAAGGCATAATAGATATGAAGGGACTACCCATTTTCATCAGTGAAGAATTGGTTGATGAATTGAGTGCACACCCAACTAGCAAAAATTAGAGGAGGTCGTTGTCGAGGACGATGGGTGGTAAAAATTTGTGACATTAATTTTCATTACAAAGTTTGTGGCTTTGGATTAGAAACTTGAACTTTAATTTCTTGGCTAATTTTTAGTCATGTGCGACACAATAAATAATTTAAAAATAGAATGACAAGAACAAAACATGATGGAAGTGAAAATGTGGAAAATATTACAATGCATTTCCTTTCTTCTCTTTCTTTTAGATCACCTTGTGAGGTTTGGTATATTGTTCTCAAACAATCTTTTTTTCAAATCCATGTTTGACATCTTCTCAAGGGTCCCTTTCTAGAAGAGACCTAAAGCCTACGACATAGTTCATGGAAATGGAATTGGCTCATAAAAAGGAGAGCAAATTGCATAAAGATTATATCAAGATTTTGAATGCAAATGTTTCTCTCTATTTGATGTCAAATTTACAGGAAATCTCAACTAAAAGGCATAATGACATTGTTGAAAAAGGACAATGGGAAGAGACAATGGTAAGTTTGAACCTGATTTTAATATGTGTTAACATGATTCCTCCAATTATCAATGATGCACTTGATTGATATTTTCAATTAAAATAATTAATTACAAATTTTGTCCAAAGAGGAATGCCACAATGTGTTTGTTCGAAACACTTTCTCTATTGCACAAGTGCTTGAAAAAACATTCAAATTTGTGTTTGACCTAATGTTTGAACAAATTTTTTTTCCTTTAAACTTCAAGTATAAGCCTCAAAGTATTACATAATCAACAGTAAGCACCCCAAGTCTCATAATGGGGGTATTAGATGGTCTAAATTGTCCCCCTATGTCCCATAGTTCCTACCCTTGCCATTAGCTTAAGCCAAAAATGTTAATGAATAAAAATAGGCATAAAAATCATTGGTAGCCAATGAGGTGAATCAACATGCACCCATGGGGTTCATTTTTTGGTGGGGAGGTTCGGGGGTGTTGGATTTTTATTGTCCCAATTTGTTTCCATCAAATTCCTTATGGGTTTTCAACATGTTCCCAAGTTTCCAATGTATTCCCCAACATTTTCCCCATAACATATAATTTTATCTCATATCTTTTGCCCTAAGTTCTACTCTCGTAACCTATTCAACCAACCCAAAAGGAAAACACCAAAATATATGTATTTTGGGACCGTCAAATTCTTGATTATTTTTTAATGATGGGCTAATAAAAAATGCCCATCAAAAAAGAACTTTGGGGGTCTCCATGATTAATTAATATGATACACATTATATTTGGCCACAATTAGACTACACAATAGATTTAAATTGGGAGTATATGGCTAATTTTTTGAAGCAAAATGGGAGATTTGGATTTGATTGATCATGCCATTTAGGAACCCTAATTATGAAAATGGTGGATTTGTATTTGAATTTAATGCTTGTTCATGCATGATTTGTGAATAATAGAAATCAAAAGCACCACAACTTAATATGTGTGTCAAATGCAAGATTATTTGGTTCTGACACGCCCCCAAACTTTTCAAAAGACCCAAAGGTGGGTTCTAAAATGAAATAACAGAAGAAGAAAAAAATTGGGGCATGTTCCTTAACTTGTAACACCTGAGGGATAGGAGGGATGCTGGAGTTTCGAGTAGGACTATGATGAACTCACAAGCGAAAGTTCAAGATGATATTGTCGCAACCCCATTTTGAGGGAGGTGTGAGGTCGCCACTCACACTCTCGAAAATGGGACTTGGGAGTCCTCCAGGACTCTCAAAAACTCAGAGCGCAATCGCAGGGGTCAAAACACCTCACATTGAAACGTTCTTTATACCGTTGGAAAAGTCTTGAAGTGTACATGTCCAAAATGGCCTCGCATGAGCCATTTGGACATTTGCAGCACAAGTTATGGTCGAAAGAAAGGTCGGGAGTCAAACTGGCAGTTTGACTCCCGACCATTAAAAGTCGGGAATCGACCCGTCCCGGTGCGTGCAGTGAAATGTGATAGAATGTTGGAAAGCCCTCAAGGAGAGCTACAACTTTGGTTTAGACCTCGTCCCGATCCGAGCTCGGGGCAAGAAGTTATGAACACCTAAAGTCTCGGGAGTCCAAACCGGGACAATTTCAGGACTCCACTTTGGGAGTCCCGGGAAAAAGAGCCATTTGGATGCAAGTGCGGCGGAGAGCTGCAGAGAATATTATATGGGGGAAGGTGGTGGCTTCCCCTGAGTCCGGGCCGTGGTGAGTCAAGTGAGTCCAAGGTTGCCCGTGGCTTGTCCCAACACTGAAAGTGTGCAAAATGAGTTTTAACCAACTTGTTGGTTGGATTTGGATGCAAGACTGAATAACTAAGTAAGCTTGTCCCTTTTCCTAGTCTAATCCTGGAGTTTTCAGCATGCCCTTCTCACCCCCTCTAGTGCTGGAAGTTGGGAGCGTGCCCCGAGTCCCCACCTTTTCGCAACTTGAGTGACTTAGCCCCAACTTGGGGCTAACTAAGGACTTGGGAGTGCGTCAGATATCAACATGCACAACCAAGAAAAGAGGGCGGTAAGTGCAAGTTGAAAGCAGTGTGATGAACTTAATAGCGATAACCTCAAGCATAAGCTTCACGCGACTCACAACCTTTTGGGAGAAGGCATCATTCCCCTCCCTGTAGTATATTATGTGCCTCTTCACACGGACTACATCCAAATGTCATTTTCCCCTGAAACTCCCAAATGGGAGTCCCAAAACTAGGATTCATAGTGTCCTAAAACTTTGGACGCTTATATCTTTCTTAAATCAAATCCCTTTCCAGAGTATGAGGGCAATATATATATTTCCAACATTGCATAGCATGCTCCAATCGAATTTCATTTGACCCCTACGTTGAAGGGATTTGTGATCAGGAGTCAAATTTTCAATTTGATTCCTGCCCCTTCTTTTGATCATAATTCATACAAATCATGTTTAAATGAACAATACGAGGCCATTTGAAGCATCTACGTTTCAAAAAAAATTTAATGGTGTCCTAGGGACCCAATTTGGTGCTTGTTTGCTTTTCCAACCAAGGCTCTGAACATTCACAGCTCTCGCACAAATGTAACTCCCAAAGTGGGAGTGCATTTGGGAATCATTGGGTTTCATCCCTTGCACTCTCCCCCATTTGTGAAAGTTTGTTTCACACCTAAACACATTTTTGCCCTCATGGGCCCTTGTACTTCACATTAGTCGCAAACCCAATGTTAAGGTTGCGACATTGTCCCTTAATGTTTACTTACATGAAATCCATGTCTGGGTTAAAAAAAAAAAAAACTTTGATGTCGAAATTTCATAGCCTAAAATTAATTATTTCCACCTTGGACTTTTGAGTGCTCCCCATTGTCAAGTTTGAAGATTAGCAAAAAATAAAGAGGTAATTGGAGGATTAAGGCAACCATGATCTATTAGTAATAAGGATTCTTATCCCAGAGCAAGTTGCAATTCACCATGCATAATAGATCAATTGGGTAACAAGATTTGATAACCCACTTGGTAGTCAAGGTCAAAGATGATTGTCTTGTTGTTTCTAACCAAGAATTTGAGCTTGCAATTGTGGGAAGATTACATTATAATCACACATTTAACCAATAGCAAAGGAAAGTTTGTGGGATTCAAAATAAGTTCCATGAATAAGATGTACAAATTTTGGTCAAAGGGACAACATAATGTGCTTTTGGTACATCATGATCTAATTAGAAGAACCAATAAGGGCTTTGTAAAAGGACTAATGCATTAATGGCTCATTAATGACTTGGATTCGCATAAAGGATCAACATTTCGAGTTGGAGGAAAACACGTGGTTGTATAAGGTTGTGAAGCATTCTTTAAATCTTTTTTTATCTTGAAGGAGGGCATTTTACATTTTCATTTTTGTGTTGTGAAAGTGTTGGGTTAGATTCATGTTTTCATTGCACATGAATGACCATTTTGTTATTGGACATGGTGTATCATTAAAGGTATTTTTATGTTATGGTTTGTTTGTGTGTTGATAGTGGTAATTGTAAGCACTGACATAGGAATGCACATCATGCATAATTTGCAAGTTGCTTGTGGTTGTTGCTCATGGGCACTATTCGAGTGATGCTTATGGGCATTTTTCAAGCCATTTCTTGTCCTATTGACCATCATTACCTCCTTTATGTTTTTGGTCATGATGTTTTCCTTCCTTTTGTGGTTGGCATTTCCCCCACTTTGTGCATGTTGCAAGTAGGGGCTAATGCATGGTGTTTTTTTTCAAGATGCAAATTCACAACCTTGTAATAAAAAAGGTATTTTTTTCAACATTTATTTGTCTTTTTAAATAGTTTTGTTCTATGTTTGTGGTATGCTTTCCTTCTATGTTTTTTCATTTTTGTTTTTTGTTTCATTATACATGTTTTGTTTATGTGTTTGTTGTGTTTCATTTTTGTAGGATCAACTATTGCTAAATGTAAACTTTTGGTTTGAAATGAAAAGGAGTTGCATTTTCAATTACATTATTCAAATATATACTTGCGAACATAAGAATCATTTTTGCACTTGCATATATCTTCATCAACATATTTTTTACATTATGCATCATTTAAAAAAAGAATGATTATACATTGTGCTTGTAAATGTTTGTAATCAATTGCCTTGTTTACATCTTTCAAATTTATTGAAATGATTAAATAATAATAATAATAATAATAATAATGAATACTTAAAACACATAACAAAATTTGACAACTAGAAAAGACATATTTTTTCCATTTTCTCAATTTTATTTTGGTAACACAATTGTAAAAAGTGGAATGAGTTGTTAAGTGGATGATATTTCCATGAATGAAAATGAAATTTCAATGGGGAAATGAGGCTAAAAGGTTTGAAATAGTTGGTCCTAAAATTTTCAATTAATGAACAAGGTTGAGTTTAGGTATGGTTTCATACTTCAAGGGCAATGGTACAAGTACATTGGAAAAAACATTTCAATGCAAAGCATGGATTAATTGTGAAAACATTTGAGGACAAAGAGAATATTAAAATGAGAAATCTAATGGAAAGCCAACCTACCAAAAAAAGGCATGCAGTAAGTTTGATTGCCATCTTTAATTTTGTTGGGGCCCTAGATCTTTTCAAAAAAGGCAACAAAAATTGTTTTTAGAGAACTTGGGTATTCTTGTTGTCAAAAATAATTTGCATGTTTAATTTGTTGAAAACATATAGTTAAAACACTTGATAATGAGGTTATGCCCTTGTGTTGTGTTCCCTTCCGAAAAGAATTTTGGTCAAAAAGTGTTGTATTGAATTTGGTTGAGAATAGAAAACAAATATGTCCTACTAGTTATAGTAGATTGTGTTTTTGCCACTACAAGCTTTGTTTTCTAGGTGTTCAAAAGGGCACACGACTTTTTGCATTGGTTGTGATTTTATTGGGAGTGGATTAAGTGAAAGAACATATCACAATTGGCTTATTTAAGGCATTTGAAACTTCAAGCTAAGCTATGGCAAGAAATCATGATCTTTTAGACCAATATGATTTGATCCAAAAAAAAAAAAAAGTGAAAAATGAAGGATTTAAGTTGAATACAATGGCAATTGCATTCAAGTTTGTAATCAATTATGATACTTTGGGTGTAATGGAAGTTTTTTAGCAAACATATTTGGATATGCATTTTTAGGGCCTATTAATATGTAGTTGCTAAAAAAAACTCATAAACTCTACATAGGTTTAAAGTATGCTTTCATCAAATCTACCCAAACATATTTGTAGAACTATATAAGATGGCCAAAAAAATAAAAGAAAGGTGATGATAGTGGATGAAAGCTTGCATTGATGCAAGCCTTGACTTTGGAAAAAAAATGAACACATTATCTAAACAATGTAATATTTTCAATTTTTTTTTTTTTTGGTTTTTTTTGGGGGGGAAATATTTTGTTGTATAATTTTAACTTGTGATTATAGGAATTTTTTTTATAGGTTTAAAAGCGAAGTAATTGTGTTTTAAGAAGCTCTATAATTCTGAAAATCCATTTTCCTTTGTTATAACATGTAGAGTGGTGTCAAGGTCACTAGCCATGTACCCCCCTCCTATCACATGGCATATATCACAAATTACTGTAAATTGTTTGTCTCCTTTGGTCTTAAACTAGCTAAGGGGTCATTGGTTGTTAATTGATGCCTTGCACGCAATCACAACCATGAACCTTTCACAAAAAAAAGAATTTTAACAATCCCCACGTTTTGGATAACTTGATAAAAGATGATTCAATTGTGAATATTGAGTTGAAAAGTCTTGTAGTGAACATGAAGAAGCAAGTATGTGAGACCTTAATATGTTATCCTTAATGTTAGATCCCATATACAAAAGTCTAAGATTAATCTTTCCTTTATTAATTAGGAACAAAGGGTGGCCATAACTTAAAAAGTATGATAGGAGATCCATGTTTCCTATGCTTTTGAAGTCTTACCATCATTTGCATCCATTATCAAAAGGAGAAATTTTATTTCCTAACATAAATGAAGAAGATTGCAATTTGGATAATTTTGAGATGATGATGGACATTAGTGAACTTGCAAAGGAGCTTGTCAATTGAGAATTGTTGATATTCCAAAGATGTTAAATGCACATGAAAAACATGAAGTGCCCTTTAAAGTGGTAGAAAAAACTTTAATCCATGTTCACAACGTTGGCTTTTAAATTTGACAATTATTGAAGATTGTTGGTATTCAAATTTAAATTGAAAGAATATTTTCCCTTGTTAACATACTGATTAATTTAAGGATAGGTCACTTGCAATCAAATAACTTTGAGAAGTTAATTTTTTTGAATAAAAATTGGCCCCATGATGTTGAGTTGGGTGTAACATTTTTTTATATTTGGTAAATTGATATAATTTGATGTAGGGTCAAAGGGAAAATTAAAGGGGTTTGAGGGATCATTTGAGCAAGATGAATTGAAAGAAAATTATTCATTTACACATTTTATGCAATGATTCTTGCCTTCGCCATTCAAAATTTTTAGAAGTTTATCTTAATGTTCTTTTACTATATTTTAAAATATGTAATGAAACATTTGGTTTTTGTGTTGGAAAGTTTACCAAAAGTATTTGAAAATGATTATAATGAAATAATTCTAATTTAAAATTAATTGAAAGAAACTCTAAATATAATTTACCAATATGAATGAAGTAAGAACATGGAAGGGTATTTAAAAGTGGAAATAGTTTTTTTATAAAACTATCCCAATTTTTTGAAAAAATAAAGGGAAAGAACCTAGAATAGCCAGTTTTTGAAAAAAGTTAATACTCATAATCCAATGTTGGTTTTAACATGATTGAAATGCAATTTAATGTGACTTTTTAATGATTCCTCATGAAATATTTAATTTGATGTCCTTCAAATTTCATAATGAAAATTTTACATATTCAAAAATTAGTGTAATATATCTAGAAAAATTCAAGAACAATGGTTTTGAAACAATGCACATGCCAACCATGATGTAATAAAAAAGACATGGTGATCCAAAAATATATATGTTTCAAAAGTATAAAAGTTGGTATTGTATCCAATTTTCATATTAATATTAATGTAAATTTTCTATCTATGGATATGAAAATGTAAATTCCCAACATGTGATGTTTCATCACAATACCACTTTTTCAAACAAAGCAAATAATTCAATGGGCAAGTTCATTCAAGGCAAAAGTATCATGCACCAACTATTTAGTTGCCCATAATAATGACCTTGGCAAAAAATTCAACCATTGGGGATGGAGTCACAACAATTGGAACAAAAAAATGAAGGATGAAAAAAATCTTTATAACTAAAAATAAAATTCAACCTATGATTTCACATGAATAAGATGATGAACAACTATGACCACACTTCAATTACAACAAAGTTCAATTCTTCATGAAGTACATCAATATTATGATGACTTTATCTTGAAAAACTAAACAAAAATTCAATTGCCATTCATAATTTTTTGCATAAAAGAAAAGCTATTTTTAAAAAAACATCATATTGAATGTGTTAACTTTGTGTTGAAAAACCATATTATTTTCATATCCAAGTGAATGTTTATGACTATGACGCATCCACAAATGTTATCATCAAGGAAAACTCGCATAGATATCGGAAGTAACCCAATTGTAATCACATGTTCAATTTCTCAAATTTAATTCATTCGCTTCATGACAAGAATTGCATGTTGGATGCCACCAATTTACAAATCTTCATGATATTATTCAAGTTTCATATTATGTAGATGATTGTGACTAGTTATTACCCTATTTTTTGGGTAGTTCATTTTCTAGCTTTTTCATCATCTCACTTGCCTTTTCCAACGTTTCTTTAATGGGTGATGTGGATTCACTTTCTCCCTTCAATTCCATATTTTTCTTGACTATTACATCTGTGATGTTGCCAAGCTTGCCCAACACTTCTCTTAGGTTCTCCTTCACCACCATCTTTATTTCTTGGCTAGAAGAAACTTCCTTGCCTTTAGCTTTCCCTGGAGTTGTAGCCCCTGAAGAACTTGTTGATCCTCCAACAACCACTTTCTTTGTTGGTGTACTTGACATGGTTGATCAAAGTTTATATACACTAGGTGTTAAATTCAAATTTATGTTTGAAGAAGTTCCAATTTTCCGATCATTACATGTAATTGTGTTCAAAATCACTAGTTAGATGTTTAATGTTTCAAAGATTATTTGAAGCCCATTGAAAAGATTGTTGGCTTTTGTTCATGCATGATATTTGAAATTGTCATTTTTCAATTATCTCATTACAAAGTTAATATTTGAAACTTGTTTTCTTGTCAACATTGAGATGAAAAGTCATTGATTCAATTGTTATTGCTCAACATTTCCATGGCTTGCAACTATTGAAATCATTCATTTTCTTCTACCAATTGCAGAAAAAAACCTACTTGTTTCAAGACCTTTACATTTTTTTTTTCCCAAACTTTTTTTGTATAATCCTTTTGGATGCAGTTTTGATTTATTTCAACATTAGCTAATGATCTTATAAACTTAGTGAGTCTCAAATCAAAGAAAAAGAAAGTTTTGTTTTTCAAAATGATTCATATTATGTTTATGAATGGGCTTTAAAGTTGTGCCACAATAAAACCTTTCGGCACTTATTCAATCCCTCCAACAATTATTTTTTATTCTTTTGGAACATCATGGAATTCTTCACATATCAATGTTTTTTATGTCTACAGTAACATTACTTAATGAAGTCAAATTTTTACAAAATCCTATTCTTCAAATGTGGCACTAAATGATTTAGAGAACAAAAGGGTTGTGATATTGCATGATGTCAAGCTTTTATCATATGCAAAATATTCTATATAATGAACAAATTCTTGTGATATAGGAAGGATACCTAACGTTTTATAACATTGTTAAATTGAATTATGAAATTGCAATGAGGGTTTGCTAATTCAATGAAAGTGATAAAAGAAGCAAATATGGTGCAAGTGGTGCAAGTGGAAGAATAACAAGTGTAAATAAGGTTGTGTGACCTTTGGGAAGCGAAGGGTGTCGTTTGGTGAAGAAAAAAATCAATAAACTCCCTAATAATAACTTTGCATTATCTATTATTATGATGTTAATTAATGTTCATATTGTTTTGGTTGAAGTGTGAGTGTACTTTGGGTTTTTATGAATTTTCTTTCCATAAATGCAATACAATTCACTTATGTGGATAAATCCTGCACCTTTATCTTGTGCCTCCACTTATTCCATTACTGAAGTTTGATTTATTAAATCATTTTGAACATAAAAAAAATCTAAGTTGTGTTTGTGTGACCATAATTTTTTTGAACATCTATCACACGACTTCCTTACACATACCACATTTATCATCTTGGATGTTACAAATTTTGTAAAAAAAGACATTTGAAACAATCTTGAGCAAAATACAATTGTTTTTGTTTCTTCCCTTTAATTCAAATGTGTTTGATTGGGAATTTCATCCTCTAATTCTGCGAGTAATTTTGAACTTGTGAGTCATTTGGACTTATATTTTAAGATAGGCGTATGCATGTATGTACATACCACCTAAAAGCCCTTGACGAGGTGGTCATTGGTGTGGTCATTTGTCATTTTACAATTTTTGTGACCAACAAAACAAAAGTTATTGAATTTAGGATGATTTTCTTCTCTGGAAATGAAATTATAGTTAATTTAGTAATGTTCCATAATAACTTTAAAGTTAAGCCCACTTGGATGGGAACAGTATTGGGATGGGTGATCTTGTTGGAAGTTCAATACAGTTTGGCCAACTGCACAGGTGGCCACTAGTGTAAATGAAGGTACATGATGTGATTTCCCAAACATTTCATCTCCTGTCCATGAGACAGGTGATGAACATGATCATAAAAAGGACTTAGGTCTTTCAAGCATCCATCTCATTATGATCATTTATTTCTGCACTTAAACACACCTTAGCTCCAAAAAGAGAAAATTTTGACATAAATATGCATTTTTACTGATTGTGAAACTTTCCAATTTTTAGCAACAATTTACAGCTTTTCAGTTTTCTGATGTGGAAAAATTGAAATGAACCAACAAATTTCTTAATAGGCAAACAATGGGTATAGAGAATTGGTGGGAATATGGTTGCCCTACCCCCATTTTATAAGTCATTTGGGTTGAAAGGGGGGTTTTGCTCATACTTTAGTGACTGCGTTTTTATGATCATACCCTCATAAAGTAGCCAAGCAATGCACCAAGGCTAAGACTACCTATGTTGATATTATGTGTCAGGGTTGTCAACAATTGAAATGAAGAGAATGGGAAGTCTGGTCCCAGTTTCAAAAGGTCTTGAAAATTTTGATTTTTGAATGCTGAACATTTAAAAAAAGTCATGGTTGGTTTGGGAAATAACAATGTTTGGTGGGTAAGAACCGTCGGTTCCAATTCCATTTAGTAAGAACCAAAGCCAAGTCTAAAGCTTGGAACTGGAACAGAAACCAAAACCTAGAACTGGGTTCTCGGTTCAATGTAGGTGAATAACTGAGAGTTCCAATTGTGAGTTAATAATAACAGGACTAGAACTGGGTCTGAATTTCAAAACTAAAACTGAAATTTTAATTTAATTTTTTTGAAGAAGCAGACTCCAAAGTGGATTCCCATTCCACTTATATGTGGAACCGGATTCAGGACCAAAATAGTTTTAATTTATTTTTTAGAACCAGAATCAGAGCTTCTTCATAAATGCAAAGAACCGCCAAAACTGGAAATAATCCTATGGGTCAATGTATGCCCAAACAGTAAAAATTGCATTAGAAAAATTTAGAGTTTGTTTTAGAATTAATTATAACATGTCTCAATATGCTAGAGAATCAAGTAAAATCACAAATATTACACTAAATAACATTAACATATGCAAAAAATTTAGATCATTCATTTTTGTTCGTCATTCTCCTAGAAAGAACTAACTCAATACCATTTGGCATACTTCAAAATCAGTCTACCATTGCCCAAATGGCATTTGAACAACCTTGGAATAGTTCATAGTCACCACTCCAAAAATCTAAAATGGCTTCAATGGACATTCATGTTAACTCTTTATCAAGACTCTTCTGACATGAGGTGACACAGTGCCAAATTTTGAAAAAAAAAAAAATTTGTAAATTTTTTTGACTTTGATTTTAGTTTGGTAGCAAATTTTTTAACCATTTTTTTCACTATTTTTTTCATAATGCTAAATCCCTCTTGGGATGCTAGCCAACCCATGCAACATCAGAAAATTGAAAAAGATATGACTGCTCCCCTTCCCCAACTTCCAACTTCATTTCTCATCATGTGGGCCCAAATTGCCTTCATTGTTTTTGTGAATGTTTTGTCTGCCATGAACACAATTCCATTCTTAGATAACTCATTTGGTGAGGGATTGCAAGAGGGAAGTTTGCAATTCTTTTGTGAAATTCAACACCAAACAAACAAGTGTAGGTGAATGAATCTTGAATAATGAAGGAGCTGCAACAAAAGCCAAGAGTTACCCCCAAATTTGGCAAGCAAATCATGTTTAAACTTAGTGGAATTTAAAGGTGATTATGGTTTAGGTTTGAAGTTCCCAAAATTCTTGTGTTTCAATTCTTGTGCACATAGTACTTCTAAATCACCTTTTAGCTTTGTGAAACTATCTTGAAGTTCATTTGTTATCTAGGACATCATTGCATAGTGCTGCCAATTTTGTCTGTCAGAGGGCCAATTGATGAAGACTTCAAACAAAACTTCACGAAGTATGAGGGCAAGAAGTCTTAAAATACTTGAAAGGATGATCTTGGGATTGGCAGCAAAGATGGCAACACTAACCTGAAAGAAATCAAAGAGACTCACTTGGCACCTTCATCTTATAAAGTGACTACACTCCAAAATTAGGCACTTATTGACCACACTCTATTGTAATCATGTTACTACTGTTGAAACTGGATTGTCATCTCTGAAGAGCCAAACTAACATATGCAAATATGGAATTGAACACTGACCATGTAAAGACGACACAAAAAGTTGAAGACAAGTATGTTTTATGCACCCCAAAACTCAAAGTAACTGTCTCACAATGCTCTTTGATGATGAGATGCCTGGGTTGATCTCTAGAATGCATCTGCAATTTATGCCTGCTTGACGGGGTCTACTAGTGTTTGAGATTGCACAATCCTCCCCTGTTGGCATACCATCCAAGCTTGGATGTTAGGAGTGTTTGGAAGCCCATTGCTCATTTCCAGCAGGAGCAAAAGAAGACAAAGATCAAAGATCACTCCAACAACATGATCCATCCACTCTTTGCACATGACTGAAATCTCTTTAAGAAGTACTTTCATACACTACCTCGTAGAATCCCTGTAGAACCCTAACATTGCTTATGTGTGTGTATACAGCAACACAAGCATATGGTAATGTGTTGAATGATACCCTCATAGATTCAACATTTTCATCAACAAGCAAGTCTTTCCACCATATTATATGAGTCTCAAACAAGCACAGAAGAAGTTGATAAGATGCCAAAGCACTATGTTGATGAGGCAAGGGATGAACTCAGGTTTTCATATCCTGAATTAGCTGAGGAGAACCCCAAAAGAGACTTGTTGAATGCAGGCTGCACCATTGCTCTGTGAAAAGAGTACAACAAGCCCTGAGATGATGCAAAGTAAACTTTTCTTGGGTTATGAGTCACTTCTGTCAAAGATAAACTTCCAACAATGCAGGATGTCCATAAACAACATAACATTCCAACTCACTGTACCAGGATGATGCTAGGAATGTTATCATTGCTACCAAGAGGATACTAGAGCAAGTAGGGAACTCAACCTACTTCTGAATTTTGTATACATGTGAAATCATCAACCAATGTTTGTAGGGACTATAATTTTATGCATCTCTCAACATCTTGGCATAGTAGTATGAACTCTGAGGGCTTGAAGCTCATAAGTGTGCCATGTTGTAGAATTCAGTTGAATAGAAAACTTCTTCACAGTAATTTGGTTATTGGAAAGTTTTCAACAGATCAAGAGGTCCAAGTGGCACTGACTTTACCACATAACCTATACAGTCTTTCAAGAGAAGTAAGATTTTTCCAGTTGAACTTGGTCCAGGTCATAAAGAAATAATGCAGGAGTATGCAAAATGGTATGAATAGAATCATGGCATGACTCACCTCTCCGAAAGTGCAAAGTCTCCTTAATGAGAACAGCATACTTGTTGCTGCTGTACATCTGCAGAAACACTGGCAAGGAATGCTTTTTTTTTTTTTTTCTGTGACACTTCCATCGTTTGCACTATGAAACTCACTTTCCAGAGCTTGCATATGTGATAGACTATACCTAGCATTATATACTGACCATTGCTAGGAAACATCAGGTTTTTTTGAAGGCTAAATGCCTTCACCATCTGCATTTAGAAGAAGCATTCTGAGTTCCCACAAAAGATTTGTTACATTATTTCTGAAGAAGGGAGCATCCTTTCCCAAGATCTCTACTATAATACGTGCAGTTTCCAAGAGAATTTCTTGCTTGATTAGGTTATAATTGCCTCCAGCCTGCAGATCACCACAGATCAGTATGGTTCCAAACACAAAGAATTCCCATCCTACTTAGCATTACATTGTTCATGCACTGGAGATGCTTTGGCCTTCTGAAATGCTGGTGGAAGTACATTGAAACACATAGTCCATTTGTGGGTATGGCGAGGCCAATACAGGATACTGTTAGGCTCTTTTTGGTTGATGGTATTCAACAATTGAGTGAAGGCTTAACTTACCAAAAGGTTGATGTTACACATGATGGCAATTTTAGGCCCCGCTTGACTGATATCCTTGAGATAGCATAGAGGTCTGGTTCTCTTTGAATCCACATGAGAGTTCATATACAAATACTGTGTCACTCTTTCAGTGATTTTTTCCACCATGAAAATATTCTGATTTTGCAGTAGGAACTCTGCTTCCAACGACCTTGAGGTTGCTCGTGACATATTGTTTATCACCTGCAGGTCATTCGTGCACACTTAAGTTTCACTGAACACACACATTCTCCAAGTTTCACAAATTAAACTAAGAAATCAGCTAATTTCCACCAACAAATTTACCAACAAATCTCTTTGACAAGTGAAAGGCAATGACTCAAAATGTGTAAGAACTCTAATACAAGACAACAACTTTTTCTCAGTGCCAAGATCAGCAGTTAGAAGACTTGGTCACTTGTTGAATGAAATCCTTCAGTTGCCACAGAAGGTGATCTATATACTATATGAAGGAAAATGTCTTCAGAACTTCCTGATCACCATTCCATGGACTTGTGCATTTGACCTCTCTCAAGCAGAACACACTACATTCATAACAAACTAAACACCCTGCCAAAAGGTTAAAGCATGGGCATTGCACACAAGCCAGACCTGGTTGATAAAAGCCTGGTTGGGAACAAGAATAGGGACACCATCAAACCCTAGAATTTTTGTTTGCAAATAACCAATGTCCTGCACTAGCCCAGCAAAAGACCCTGCCTGAACCCACCAAACAGCTTCTCTCTTAGTACCTGACATCACAGATTTCTCCCCTGCTGGTCAAGTAAGCATCCCAGTTCCCACACTCAGGTCAGTTAAGTAGCAACTTACTAGCTCTGAATCAGGCAAAGGCAATTTCAATGCAAGAATCTTGATATGACCTTTGCAATTTGATTTCAAATTGTTTCAGTTTTTTATTTTCTCATAAAATTCTGTGAATCCAGAATCTGGACTACAGGATCTGGTAATGTGCTCTAGCTCAGCATGTGTCATCTTTCAGATAGTGTTAAACTCCAGCAGATACACTCTGCTTTGACACCCAGTGTAAACCCCTGCCAATTTTGCAGGAGATCCCTATCTTACGAGATAAAATGGGACAACAGGATGACAATTATTTCGCACCTTAATTCTGTCACCAATTACAAAAGGTCGTGTTATGAGAAGCACTGCACCCCCAAAGAAGTTGCTAACCACTTCTTTTGCTGCTAAACCCATTGCTATGCCTGTTGCCCAACAGTGCAAGCATCATTTTTCCACTCCACAGACACATGACAACACCAGATTAGAGTTTTCAACTCTGTCAAGAATTTGACACAATCCAGTTCACCTGACTTAACCCCAACTGAATGTCTACTGGGTGCCAGCCAGAGACTTTTAAGTGTACCAGGTGGATCTAGCCACTGTGGTCTTCTCTTAAATTCATCATTCAAGGGGGTGACATAGGTCATAGGCAACAACCATGCTTTCAGAACTGAGGAAAGCCTCTGTGTCTAAATAACAGCTGGAATGTGCGCATGCAATGTCAAAAAAAAACCAGAAGAAAGTATTCAGCATTAGCTGGACACTGTTACCCTAGCTTAACAATTTTAGCAACTTCATAAGGGCATTGTCTAATTCCTTGACTGTAAAGGCTTTTGCAGTGAATTGATTCCTTTAGGTGATGAATTTTCAAATTGCATTTTTGTTCCAGGATCTGTCATGTTCTGGTCCCATGATGCAACTGTGTTGTCACCCCTGTAACACATCCTTTCATTGTAAAAATCCCACAATTGGTAGGTACAGGACACTTGTGCCAGGTAAACCATAATCAGTGATAAGACTCTTTTCTCAAGTAAACAAATGTCCTTGCATTATTAACCGTAGGATATTTGTGCACGGGCATCCATACCTGATACACCACCAAATGCAAGAAGGGAACCAAGAGGGAAGTTCAAGAGGTCTGCAAGGATTGTGGCTGCAAGAAAGTATATTGTGAGTGACACCAGCTTGCTCACTACTAGTATCCGTGGCTGCACAAAGATCACCAAACCAATTCCCATCAGCAAACAAATATTTACTGCTGCAAAAGAGGCTAAAGAATAAAGATAGACCAAAATGCATCAAGTGTAGGTACTATCATGCCATGGGAGAGGTCAAAGCCACCACTCACGCAAATTTGAAAATTGACATGCTGTCTGTTTTGGGGCATGCTTCACAAAGCAACTTCAGTTCTCAAATTTGGGTCTACAAGGTGGAGTTGAATATCAAAAGTAAGAGACCCACATGTCTAACATTTTAGAAGAATGGCATTGAAATAGCCTAAGCCATGCTGTGCCGGGATAACATTACACCAAGGGAAAAGACAACATGGAGCTGCTGCATGATGTTGACAGTCTTTAGAGGTACTCTCTAGCATTAATCAATCATCACTTAACATGAGGTGGGAAGAAATGTGCATACTTCTTCTGTTTTATGATGTGGTATCAGTTTCTGAATGTATATGTCCTTCCAGCGTAAGAAAAACCAAGTCACTGTAGTAACTAGTCCAAGCTTTTGTACCTTTGCAACCATCCCCATCCCTACAAGCTGTTGCATTTGAAAAAATGGTGCAACCACTCTCACCCTGTCACAAGCCATCAGGGATGGAATTTACTTCCATTCAATGGTACCCATCCTTGGCCTCTATGACTAATCAGGAATCTACTAATCAGTGCAAAGAGGTATAGGGCTGAGACAGCAGTAGCCATGTCCTCAACCCTAAACCCAAAAACCTCTGTTGATACTGTTCCAGGCCTTTGTACACAGATAAGTAGAAAATAAAACTGATCTTGTAATATATCTCTCAGAAAGTTTGCAAGCCACACACACATTTCACAAAATACAGAGACATTTGGATTATGTTCAAAACTGACAAAATGAAATTTAGGATTTCAGTCGAAGTCTTACTCACAAGCGTGTGGATGCCCAGACTAAAATGAGTAGATGGAGAGGAGCTATTGCAAGGTGGAAAACAGATTGCTGAAATTCATCTTCATAATCTAATGAGTCTGCTTTTGAAGTAGTTGTGTAAAGCCTGGCTCCAGAAAAGAAGGTTATCATTCCACCAACAAGATAATGCTCACAAATAATAGACACCATGCCCAGCAATCAATAACATCTGAGAATCAAGATTTCCCTGTATCCGTTTGAAATTCAAGCATCTCACACATAAGTACACAAGGTTTGGAGCTAGTCATTCTGCTAGATTACACCAGGTGCATAACTGGATATAAAAATTCATAACAAGAGAAATGTGACCTTTCTCTATAACTAATTCATAAGTGAATAAAACCACTTAAAAGAGACCTTTACATGAGCTATGCATGTTACCATTCCAGTGAAAAGAAATCAGAACTGCAGGGAGGAATCTAAATGTAGTCCTGGCTTCTTACAACATGTGACTAACCCTGAAACTGAAAGTTACACCCAAATTGTGGCAGGAGAAACAGTTGACTTAAGGATCCTAACCCTAATAGGTACCTGGCAACATGCAAATGAGGAAAAGGACACGTACCTGTGTAACCATCGACAGAAATGATCAACCTCAGCATATAGAAAACCTATGATACCAAGCACCAATAATTCCCGCACCACCAAAATTGCCTGGTTTGCCATTGTTGCCCCCTTAGAAATCCAGTAATATGAATGTTGACAACAAATTACAGTACATCTTATAACTTATTTTAGATTGAAATCAATTGTAAAAGCGATGTAAAGTCAACACTAGAATGGGTGTACTGAACTTACAATGCCTTCACTGTTGTGAAGGTGGGCATGGAGCTTTTCTGGTAGCCAATCAAGAAAGTCAAAATCTGCCTCAAGAATCGAACCAATTGGACCAAATAACTCTCCCCACTTTTTCAGCAAAAAGCAGGTAACACAATTCAAGACATGATCACTGGCAGTTGGTGCTGCGGGATTCCATGTAGAACTTGATCCCCCAGTCATAGCTCGTACAAGTGTTCTCAATGAAGAAGAAGAAGAAGAAGCAGAGATACGGTACTTATTAGATGGATGAAACCCAAAATTGCGAGCCCCTGAAAGCTTGCTCTTTTCCATTTCACCTGCTATGACACCATGCTGGCATAAAGACAAGAAAGTCAGTCCATCGCAGATTTTGCACAAGAAACACATGCCTGGGAAATTGAGTTTCTTGTGGTCATGGACCTGGCCAGCTTCATGCGGTTGTTCCCATTCTTCTTGTTCTCTTTTGTTCTCACCCTAAAGTTGCAAATTTGCACACATTTTGATCACAAAGCTGGTGTCTCATCAGAGCTAATCAGGCGTATTACTTACTCTGGCTTCAAGGTTTTCTATCGGCCAACAGGCAACCATGGTACCATACTTGTGTTGACACTGAGGTGAAAACGCTGGGATCTTGGGCTTGTGCATGCCTGTATTGGTCTGCATGTCGAAGAAACCACCAGAAGTACTAAGCTTGTGACAATTACAATTTCTTGCCACCCGCTGCAAAACAGCCATATTGTTGTCCCCTCCCCGCCCCCTCTCGCTTGGCCTTGCAAAACCCAAGCTCAAGGGTTTATACACCAGCTCGAAAAATCCACTTCCCACCCAAACAAGTGCATCTCTGAATCATTGCTACTCCTGCTGCTGCCTCCAGGAAAAACAACACGTTTCTGTTCACTTTCAGCTCGTCCTGACTAGAAAAACGAACAATTGCTGCGAAACTATAAGGGCAAGCTTGAGATCAAACCAAAAGAAAAACACCAAGACATGGATTTCGTACTGGTCGACCCACAGATCTGTTTGCTTGAGCTCCCCTTTATTGTTAGAGAATGGACAATTGCTGCAAAACAAGACTGCTCAAGCCTCAAGATTCTCTACTTACTGAACGAGCAGTGGATGATGATCTTAACGCAACAGTTGAAACCAATTGTGACCACAAACAAAACAACAAATTATTAGTAATTTCTCAACCTCCTAGTTCTTTTACAATTGCAATGGGATCGCCCAAAAAAAGGTAGGGGAAAAAAAAGGAGGAAAAGGAGGGGAAAAAAATGGCATTTCACTCTCTGAAGGGAATAGTGTGGGCTGTGCTGTTGGGCCAGTGTGAACTTGTCACCTATCTAAGTTTTCCTTTCCAGAATCATTTTTTGAAATTTAATTGAATTTTCAATGACAAAAACTATTCAAAATATCTCCCACATCTTAGGTCTAAAAAATTTCAATTGACCTTCATTAAATCCTACTCACTGAGGGCTTTCTAACAATACCAAGAGCCTGCCCAAATTTCACTATAATTTTTGGTTTTGATTTAAATAAATTTTCAGTGAAAAAATTGTTCAATATTCAATATCTTCTCCACCATAGGTCAAAACATTACATAACCAACTTGGTGCACCCCCCCTACTCATGAAAGGGTTTTCAAAGATATCAAGAGCACGACATGCCATGGTTTGGGAGATCTCAATGTGCAAAACAAAACAAACAAACAACCTTCCTTCAAAGATAGACAATATTCACCAATGGTTTTTTATTTCAATTTTGTCATGTTGCTCCATAGTTCATAAATATATTGGGCCAGATTTGGGGATATTCAAAATGTGAAAATATGAAATCTGAAGTACCTTTTCAAATTGTAGGCAATTATGGTGATTTTTTTCAAAAACATGGAATTTGTGACCGAATACACTATTTTGAAAATATTTTTAGCAAAATGGCGAAAACTCACTACCAGGAAAGGGGGGAAAAAAAAACTGGTATTCACCCACACGCAATCTACAAACAGCACAATTTTCATGAACCAGGTTTGAGGTTTACCTATCTGAAGTTGGAACATGGACAAGTTTTATATGTCATGAAATCACCTTCTCGCAAATGAAATGGTAGTCAGCTTCAATATGATTTGGCATGAAAGACAAGAGTTTTAGCAATCTTCATATACCTTTGATTGTCAACATGTAAAATTGTAACACATTCCTTAATTGCTCCTATGTCCTGTAAGAAAGTCTACAACCATGTTGCCTCTTTGGCACCCTCCGCTATTGCACAATATTCAACCTCGGTAGAGGAAAAAGCTACATCTGATTGTTTCTGAGAACACCAAATGATGGGTCTCAATCCCAACTTAAACATGTAACTTGATGTTGATTTATGCTCTTTAGAATCTCTGCCCAATCCATATTAGTGAAGCCAATTAAGGTGTTTAAGTACCCCTCTTGATAGAAAATTTTGTAGTCTTGTATCCTCTTGAAATATTTGAGGATATGTCTAGTTGTTCTTAGGTGCAAGCTATGAAGGGCATTCATGTATCTATTAATTATGTTGCCTACAAACACAATGTATCTATCTAAAGGTGGTAGGTTCAATGGGTTTGAAATGCTCTTCTTCCCAAGTCAAAAACCATCTAGAAATGGAGTTAATGAGAAATTGTAATTTTTCATCTAGAACTTTTCAAGGATTTTATTCACATAATCCTTTTATGTCATGAATATTCCTTTGTTCAACTTGATAAATTCTACACTCAACTAAAATCTCAAGTTTCTGAAGTTAATCATTTCAAACATATTTTCCAGTTGTACTTCAGCCAAGTTCTTCTTTTTTTTTTTGCTTCCAATGAACAACAAATCATCTACATATAAGACCAGAATCATGATTTTACTATTCTCACTAATATAATATAGATTACAATATGCATTGTTACACTTCAACTCCTACTCCCTAAGATATTGGTCTTTTTTTTTTGGCCATGCTCTTAGAGCTTGGTGTAACCCATACAACTTTTTGTCAAGTTTACAAACTTTATTTTTTGCCCCTTGACTACAATGCCTTTAGACTAGTTCATGAATACCTCTTCCTTCAACTCACCATTCATGAAGTTGGCAATTTTCACATCAAGGTGAAAATGTCCCAATCATTATGTGCAACAAAAGCAATTAGTGACTTGATAGTGTTCCACTTTACAATAGGGGCAAAAGTTTCTTTGAAATCAACACCCTCCTTATATTCAAATCCACATGCCACCAATCTTACTTTGAATTTTTTAGGCTTAACATCAAGATTGGGCTTTACCTTGTATACTCAACATAATGTGATTGGTTTCTTTCATTGTGGCAAGTCTACAAGCCTTCAAGTTTGATTATTTTGAATAAAATCCAATTCATGTTGCATGACATTGAGCCATCCTTCATGCTATGATGCCTCTTGAAAGTTTTGAGGTTCTTTAATCTATGTAGTTAACAAAATTAACTACTCTTCCAATGTTGACTCATATGCATCTTCATCCAGATTTATGATGCCCACAAAAATTTCATCCATCTTAGTCTTCTTTTTATTACAAGTGGATATTCATTGTATTGCCTCTAAAGCTAGTTTCCTTATATACATCTTCTATTGAAGCACCATTAGGTTTAAAGAAGTGCACGTGGTTGGCATTTATTTGCAACATGTTCTAGTGAAGGTCCACTTGAATGCCTAATTGAACATTTTTGTAGTTAGTTATTAGAGCTCTATGGTGATGTGTTGTTATGATGATGTTTTATTGTAACTTCTAGGTGAACATCTAATTGAATATTGGGAGACTTGTGACAAGGTTCTAATTTGACTTCAAGGTCAAAGCAAGATAAAATAAACAAAAAAAATAAACGTCTCCGCTTCAACCTTGCAACACATGTATAACTACCATAAAATAACATCAAATTAGGTGAAAATATATGTCAAATAACATTAGTTTGCTCTATTAAGTTTATAAGAATATAATTCTAAAAAAATTGAAAGCAAATGAATTTTTAAAGTAAATAAAAAATACATTTGAAACTAATTGAAAAATATGTGTTCAAACCTACTTTTTGGGTAGAAAAATTAACGAAATTGATATGTAATATGTTAAGAAATGAAGTTCAACATATGTTTTAGCAAGTCATAAAAAAAATCTTTTTTTTTTTTGTAAAAACCTACTTGACACCTCCTTGAAACAAAAAGTCCACATTGAAAAGTAGACATCAAAAGCTATTTGTAATTTGAAAAACCTACTTTTACAATTTGAAATACGAAAATCAATGTGCACATTAGTGTAAACATATTTTTTTAATCATTAAAATGAAAACATTCAATATTCCACAATTTTATAATGGGTTTTGTTGTTATTTTAAATCTACTTGTTTTAGTTTTGAGAAGGTAATCAAGTTGTTCACTTTATCTTATTTACACCCTATAATATATGGTTAAGTATCATGGGACTATCTTGCTTCACTAATCATTGGTAATGAAACCTTCATGCGGGTTTGAATAGCTAACAATAATCCATCATTATTATATTTTAATGGAAAAGGATCATACAAAATATGTTGCAATGTAAATACAAAGAACTCATTTAAGTGGGTGGAACCTAATGTTGAGAAAACATGTTATGGCGATGTTCCACACACACATGCACTACCCAAATTTTTGATGTATCAAAGCCATTAGATGTTGAATTTTTGGTCAAGTCATGGACTTAAATTGTTTCACCTAGGCTTATCCTTTCATACAATTAAATAGGGTGGAATTTTCCTAGAAACATATTAAATGTTTTGGTACTTGAACCCCTTTCGAACCGTACAATATGTCAAACCAAAAAATAGTTTTTTTGGAAAACTTGAAACGTCAATAAATGTTTTATGGTAATTCATCGATGTAGCTTGCAGAAAATTTCGAAACAACAATGTTTGATGATTATTGTTATTAAACAAGCTTGGATTCTAGCCTTATTACTTTTTTTCAATAATGAAAATTGATTCGATTTTTCATATAAAGAAAGGAAATACGTGAAATTATTTTTAGTTAAAAAATTTTAAAATTTTAAAATTTATGTTTCTAAAGATTTTTTTGCAATGCAAAAAATGATGAAATACATTTAAATTCTATTTGGATCTTCAAAATCAGAAATAAAATTATCAAATATTATAATGGGATAACAAATATTAATAAGTAGTGAATTATTATAGGGAGGTGTATGGACAATTCAACTTTTTATTTTTTATTTTTTGGACATTGGTTGGGATTTTATATTTCATTTTATTTCCAAATTATGGTGAAATTTTATCATCATAGTTAAATGCATATCTAATCCATAATTTATCAATAATTCCATTGTTCACTCATATTTCTATTTCATACTTATATTGGGTTTGAATTAAAATTTTTTTTTTCCATATTTATCAAATTGAGTATTTGATTCTGTTAAGGTTATATGTTTCTTATTATTGAAAAAAAATTGGACATTATTAACCTAGGATTGGCCAAACAACATTGATTATTCAACATTCAATTCCCACCCACCCTACATTTTTCCTTTTTATCACTTCGTACGTTTCATCATGGGATAAACACATTCATGCAGGGGGGTGGTGTGATCATGAGGTCACATTTGGTGATCCCAAATGGGTCAAACATTTGTGGTAACAATGGGTTTCTACACAAAGGGAAAGGTGATGGATGCCATGAGGATTCAATGAACATTATAGTGGAAGGAATACTTGAGTTAGATGCATTTTTAGCATTAAAAATTTTGGACTTGTTTGAAAAGTTGATGGTAATTTAAAGGCACATGGAATGTAGGTTTCATACACAAGGATGTTTCGATATTAACCTTGTAGCAATTACAAGTTGTAGTTTCAACCTTGGGCATTAGGAATGATTAGTTGTCATCTAAGCCCAAGGCATCCATAATTATGGACAAATGGGAACTAAAAGTTGGTCTTATAATGATAGGAGGTGAGGCACATAAGATTCAATAATTATTTTAGAATTATGTTCATTGTTTTATTTTTAACATCAAAGAGTTGAAAAAATTCAAAGGGCAAAAGGTACACATATACCTTCGATGATGATACCCTTATTTTTCATGACCATATAAATTGAATGACATGGAACGAACTTTAGTGAAACAAAGGAATTTTTGAAAGCAAAGTTGATGGAGCTTCCCAAAGAGGAATATGCATCAATCACACTTATGTTTGTTAATGTCACAACCCTAGCCTTGGGCTCGCAACCAAGGCGAGGGCTTGCGGAGGTGCGAGCCAAGAGTGAAGTTCGAGAGTCACATTCCATGTTCCCAAGAATGTAGGAAAATGTGAGGGATTGAACCCACACACTTCCAAGTGAGCTCCCACTTTGGGAGTTGAAGTCCCGATGGACTTCCAAATTTTCAAAGGGCAATTGCAGGGGTCAAAACTCATTAAATGAGAAAGTTTCTATATTGTTGGAAAGCTCTTGAGATGTAGATGTCTAAAATGGGTTCGCATGACCCATTTGGGTATTTAAAACATAAGTTATGGCGAATAGAAAAGTCGGGAGTCAAAATGTCAATTTGACTTTTGATCACTAAAAGTCGGGAATCACCCTAATTTACTTGCGTTTAAGTGGCATGCCACATATTGGAAAATTTTCGACGGGGCCTACAACTTTGCTTTAAACTTCACTTCAATTGAAGGTTGACACAAGAAATTATGGCCTTCCAAAGTCACAAAAGTCCCAATTTCGGGAATTTTGGGACTCCCAATTGGGGAGTCCCGAAACAAATGACATTTGGATGTAGGCCCCATGGCTAGGCACGGATAATACTATAAGGGGGAAGGTGGTGGCTTTTCCTAAGTCCGGGCTGTGGTGAGTTTTGTGAATCCGTGTTTGCCCATGGCTAGTCAATGCATTAAAAATGTTCAAATTACACATTAACCAACTTGTTGTTTGGTTTGTGCAAGTCCATGTGAATAATTGATTCGCTTGTCATTCATCCTAGTCCCCATTTCAAAGCTCTAGCATGTCCTTTAACGCGCTCCCAAGTCCCTAATTAGACCCAAATTGGGCTTAAGTTACTCTCAGAGCGGAATTGTGAGGAACTTGGGGCACGCTCCTAGCTCTTAGCACTAAAAGGGGTAGAGGGGCGTGCTAAAGCTCCGGGATGGGATTAGAAAGAGTGACAAGCTATTCACTTATTCGAACCTGCATCAAACCAACCAACAAATTGGTTAGTTCACATTCTGGAGCACCCTTGGTGCTAGGATAAGCCATGGGCAACTCTAGATTCATTTGATTCACCATAGCCTGGACTCGGGGGAAGCCATCACCTTCCCCCATATAATATACTTTGTGCCTTTCCGCGACACCCACATCCGAATGGCCTTTTGTCCTGGGACTCCCAAGGAGGAGTCCCAAAACTGTCTTAGTTTGGAGTCCCGGGACTTTGTATAATCATAACACTTTGTTTAGACCTCTGATTACGATGAGGTCTAAAGCAAAGTTTTAGTTCTCCTCGAAAGCTTTCCAATGGTGTGTCGCACTCTACCTGCACGCACCGGGGTCGGGTTGATTCTCGACTTCTAGTGGTCGGGAGTTAAACTGTCAATTTGACTTTCGACCCTTCTTTTTGCCATAACTTATGCTACAAATGTCCAAATGGCCCATGCGAGGCCATTTTCGACATCTACACTTCAATAACTTTCCAATGATATTAATAACACCCCAATGCAAGGTGTTTTGACCCCTAAAATCGAGCTCTGAAATTTTGGGAGTCCCGGAGGACTCCCAAATCCCAATTTCGAGAGTGTGAGTTTCATCCTCACACTTCCTTCAAAGTAGGGTTGCGACACCCCTCTACCGCCGAAGTGTTACAAACCAAGGAGCATACCCCAATTCCTTATCATTCTGTTGTTTTCACCTTTGGATTTGTGGTTAAATCCATCAAGGAGTTCGGGGGTTCATTGGTTAATAAAGACATTTTTTGTAATTGGATTGAACATTGGATGTGTGGAGACTATGGACCTATCAATAAACAAACACAATTTGACAAATATGCCATGTCATTGCTTAAGGAAATTTTTTATTCTATTAACCAAGCTAAGGTGTTTAATGCTTTGGATTTGTATGGTCTAGATATCATTGGAATCACCTTTTTAAGAAGGTGACAAAGTGAAGATTACATTTCGGGGCATTAATTTAAATGGGAAGGATTTTTTGTATCAATGTAAATTCTTACCTTTTGGGTTGAAAATGCACTTACAAAATTTCAAAGGATGATGGATCAATTTTTAGTAGGTTTGGATTTTGCCATGTGTGACATGACATTGTTGTGTTTAATTCCACCATGGAGTAACATTGTAAGATGTGTTTGAACACTTAAGGGCACATGGGTTGAAATTACACTTATGAAAATGTAGGTTCTTCCAATCCTAAGTGGAATATCAAGACCACATGATGTACTTGAAAGGTTTGGGAGTCCAAAAAACTAAGGTGTCCATGCAAATTTCAAGGTTCCCAGACCAAATAATGTTAGTTAGTTAAGGGCATTTTTGGGGTTAATTAACTATTATTTATAGTTTGTCAAAGGGTTTGGTCAAATTGTCAAACCTTTGATTCAATTGATCAAGGTTGACGAAGATTTCATTTGCAAGGATGCATAAAAGCAAAAAATTCAAGAATTGAAAGTTAAGGTAAATTTTGCATCCATTTTGAAGTGACCGATTAAAGGTTGTCCTTTCCAATTACATATGGATTGGAATGTTTTGGGACTTGAAGCAATCCTTACATAATTTGATGAGGAAAATTGTGAGTTTATGGTGGTTTATGTAAGTCAATCCAATAAACAAACACATGCCAAATATAATTCATATGAGGGGGAATTTTTAAATAATTGCTTGGGCCATGGCCACATTCCAATGTTATTTATTTGGTAGCCCATTCACCTTTGTGATTAATCACCAATCATTGAAATGGATCATGGAATTTAACTAGTTCATAAGGAAGCTAGCAAAATGCATTACAACAATTCATGGTTTTATAAGTTGTCCAAGTTGACTACCTTGTCCACTTTGATTAATGAACATGTCCATTTTGATTAAAGTTTAGGGTCTCAATGACATGTGTATTTTTAAACTAGTGAAATTGACTCAAATGACCTATATATTTGACTATTTATCAAGTCAAATATCCAATCAAGTTGAACAAAAATGGACCATTTTGGTCGAAATGGCTAATGGGTTCCAATCAAATGGGGCATTTAATCAAGTTGGACAAAACAAAATGACATGTTTGGTTAAAATGACCTTGTCAAATTGAACATCCTATGCTAGTTTTTGGCCAAGCTAACTAATTATTACCTACATTAATTAAGTAGGTCGCTTAGGTCTACCTACCTCCTTACCTAGCTATTACTTAACCTAAGTAGCTCAACCTAAGTAGGTAAGTAGTCTATGCTTATCTACCTACCTAGGTTTACCTACCTACTTACATTATATTTAGGTCTACTTACTTATAATAGACTATTATATTACTTATGTTTATCTACTTATGTAAGCCTACCTACCTACCTAATTATTACCTAGGTTTGGTAGGTAGACCTAAATAAGGAGGTAGTTTAAACATATCTACCTACCTAGGCCTACCTTTTACATGTTTACTTCCTACTTCTTCTACCTACCTATGACCTTGTAACTAACTTTCAACTTATTCTCTAATTACTTAACTTTCTTACATGCTTACAAAAATAATGATGTGAAATAAAAAGGTGAATTACAAAAATTTGACAAAATTTGTCACCTTTTGGAGGTCTAGTCCATTGCTAAGGACTTGGTTTATCACAGTGAAGGCGAGGGGTTCAATTATTTAGACTTGTAACCTATGTGCATGCTTAAAGGATTAAGATAGGTAGGCTAAATTAAGGTAGTCAAGTAGGGTAGGCTATCACCTACTTACATATTTGCCTTTTTATGACCTACTTAAATTTATAAATATCATCTATGTACCTAACTTTTTTAAATATATTAATTCATAAAAAAATTGATTTGAATTTGTAGAAATTCAACCAATCAAATGGTCCAGTATTAATTAATCAAAATGACCAATTAAATAGTCTCTTATTCTACTCGTTAAAAATACCACCCTAATCACAACAAAACATCCAAATCAACTTGTCTAGATTAACATGGTGGTCTTCTTGATGCTTATCATTCTAGGTAGTTTTTTATTAAAAAGTCTAGTCAAAATAACATGTTTATGTAATAGTGATGGGCTTTCATTTTTTAGGGATGTGATTTTGATGGCAAACATCGAGCTAGAACAATCAACAAGGATGTGGATGGGTTGAGTAGGAATTCAAATTTGAATGAGTTGAAAACCATTAAAACACATTGGCATGGGGAAATAGATTTGGAAACAATATCTAGTTGACATGTTTCATTCCTTTGTGTTTTGGTGAATGGATACTAAGTGGTATCATGCCAAGTTCAAGTGAATTCTTCCAAGCACTTTAGGGAATTTAGAGGTAGAATTTGATGACATTGGAATTGTGGATATTTTTGGGGATGCTTGAGTTTTGACCTATTTATAAACATGGGAGTTGGATGTGGGATTAACATTTAGGAAAAGGATTAAGTCTTTTCAAAAGGCCAAAAAATATCATTGGGAAGGAAAAAACCTTTTTAGAGTATGGTTGAATGGGCATGTACATGGGGTACCAAGTCCAAAAGTGCAAGAAAGCCTTGCGAGACATTTGCATGAAGAGTTGAAACATTTTGGGGTATATCAAACCTATAGTCTATTCCAAGGTCAATATTGGTGGAGAGGCATGCAGTTGGAGGTTCAACAATTTGTTACATGATGCATAGTGTGTGATTAGGTTCGTGCATCATTTAATGCACCCACCTCACATTTATCACCTGTATTAATCATTGATACTTATAATATTGATTATAGGTATCAATGGAGCTTGGATTTTGTCGGGCCATTGAACCTAATTATTCATCATAATTAATACATGTTGATTATGATTGGACATTTTTCCAAGTGGATTGAATTGGCCCCATTTTGCTATTTATGCATTTTGGAATCAAGTTTTGAATAAATTTGGTGTTCTAGTAAAAGTGTTCTTAGATCAAGGCATAAATTTCAATTTTTTTAAAGAGTTGTGAGAACAAGCTTTAATTGACCATATAAGAATACTTCTTATGATAAATTTAAAGTCAATTGCTTGGTTAAAAGGATGGTATAAACAATGAAAAAATGTTTATGGAAATATGGATGATGACATGGTTGAAAGGATGGTACAAACTATGAAGAAAGGTTTATAGAAATATGGATTATAAAGAGGGCATATAGTTGATTGGGACGTATAGTTGTTGCTATGGTTGACCATGGGACCTCAATTTAACATGCAAACATCCTTAGCTTCATTTTCCTCTTACTTTTTACTTTTTGAACATGAACCCCAATTGTTGACATCCATTCATAGGATGTGAACCATGTGGTTAATTTGGATGATCCCAATATGTGGGTTCAACCTTGTGAACAATGTGCAACCTTGTTAAGAAAAGTCATGCTTATGCCAATGGAGAATTTGGCCATCACATCAAAATACATTACAATGTGCCACCATCTATGGAAATGGATATCAACTTAAGTTTAGAGGTTTAAACTTAGAGATTATGTTTATTTATAGTAAATAACACCTATTTAGGTTGATAATCCCTTGTTCTAAGAACCACCCAACAATGGTTAGGTCGATTCATGCAAATTTAATTTGATAAGAAAACAACTAAAAAAAAAAATTTAATTGAGGAAAAGAATAATTTCCTTTCCAACTATCACTGACACATTGGTTCCAATATAAATCCGAAATATGATCCCAAAATCAAACATTATGTGAAGTCTCTTACTTGTAAGATTTGGGCAAAACCAACATATTAATGATCGTTTTAAAAGGTGGGCATGTCCAACAATGAGCAAAGGAAAGGGATGCATGTGCTAATGGAACATGAAAAACAATTATGTAAGATAAGGCCCTAAAACGAGACCATTATGAAAATTAAGGTCCTTTATGAGGTGGGAGTTGAACATGGGTCTTGATTTTTCACAATGGTCACCTTTGAGGTCCTTACCCAACATAAAAAAATGGGAGGATTTTTCATAAAGACTTGTTTTGATTCTTTTAATGTAATAATTGGGCACTTTATCGAACATATCTTTTCCTCTTCTTTGTGTGTGGCATTTTGGAAAACAGAATGCATGCTTCGAAAGGCATTTCATTTTTCAATGTGAAGGAATGGAGTTCTATTTTTCATATGCATAATTTTTTCCTTTTTTTTTATGATACCCATTAAGAATTACAAAAAAATGGAACAAGTTTTTTACATTCATTAAACCCTTGTCCTTGGGTTTTACATTACTACTCCATGACAAGATGGCCAAAATTAATTTGAATGCCATAAGATGGATGGGTCAATGTTATATATGGAAGTTGGAAATTCATGTCTTCTTTAAAATCCATTTTATGTAGGGTAAGCCTTAGCTTGGGGGCATTCCCAAAATAAGGGGCCAAAACAAGGCAATAATTATTGAGTCAAAGTGCCAAAATTTGAGAATCTCCCTCACCCATGAACTTTAACCATTGCAAACATGAAACACTCTGTAGGTAGTGTCCACATACACTACAAATTTGGGTAGAAATTTTAACGCATGCTATTGTGATTTTGTAATGATTTTTTTTTCACTAAACAAACTACTTTCTTTCCTGTCATTCCTTGTATCTTGCTAACCCAATAACTAAGTAATTTATCTCCTAAATAAAAAATTAAAAAAATCTTTGGTTGAGGATTTTTTGGTCAAACAATTCCTTTTGACAACTTTATTTTACACAACTCATCATTGACAAGAGATAAAATTTGTCAAACAATTGAATCTTCTTGGTGTCGATCCTCTCTAAACCAACACTTCGACTCTCTACAAATGATTCTTATTTAATAGCTCTAGCTTCTTTCGTGTTTTCACTTGCTTCAAAAATTGTAAAAATGCTTGTTCATTTAACCTACTAAATAATTATTGACAGCATCCCAATACATTAGAACCTATAAACAAGTTTTTTTTTTTTGATGGGAACAAAGTTATTGGAAAATTTTATGGGCACAATTTTGTATTTTTTTTCTTGTTTTTGTAGGCAACTTCCACAAGCTCAAAGTGAACATCTCCAAAACTCCAAGCCTGGAGCTTCATTTTAGAGTTCAAGAGCATTCAAAATATTTTCAATGCTTCAGATCACATATGTGATCTCGATGGGGAAGTTGGTGGGGGAGCTTGCTTGTTGCATTGGAATTCTTGTCTATGATGCCATGTTGTGCGTAGTCAATTCAATGCAAACCACACTCATTCACATTGACATTTAAAGGTGAAGTGATGTAAAAACTTGATTTGATTTTCCTTTGTACTTGTAGTAACTCCATGGTTGGAATTTCATGTAACCTAAGAAGCTTCTTCTGAATATGTAAGGTCCTCCTAGCAAATCTGTTTAGAATTAGGTCAAAATTTGACCTATGGGAAGGCAAGTAGCCCAAGTTCCTTGTGCTTGAAAACAAAGGAATGCTCACTGGACCTGCTCTTCCCCTATACAAAATGAAACATTCCCCTAACCATGCATATGACATATCTATCTAGGAGTGAAGATATATTGTTTGTTTTGATTGTCTGAACACTGATATCTTTCAAACCATGGGTCCTCTTGCTACTCTTTTGACACCATTGAAAAGCCCTTGGTGAGTAAGGTGCATTGAGTTGTTTTCATAATGTTTTGACCTAAGGTGTAGAAGTTATGGAATATTGAACAATGTTTTCACTGAAAATTCATTTAAATAAAAACCGAATATTATAGGAATATTTTGGTGTGCTCTTGGTATTGCTGAAAAGCCCTCGGTGAAATCAGGCCCAGTACAGTGTAAGAGATATTGAAAATTGAGTACTTTTTGTCATTAGAAATTCAATTAAATTATATAAAATGGTTTTGGAAGGAAAAATTAGTTGAGTAACCAGTTTATACTTGAGCCAAGCATACAAATTACACTAGTTCCTATGATTGTCACAATTGAATGTTCAATAGCTTTCAAAATATGTTGGAAATATCAACATGGAAAGATAAAGATCAAGGAGGACAAGAGAGGAGGAACTTTATGAGTGTGCCAAATACTTTCCTTGGGAACCTCATGTGGAAAGCACCATCCTTGTTTAAGGCAGGTACCATCCAAATGCATTAGAAGAATTCACCAACTCTCTTCATTCGTACTAGTGTGGCTGTGCTGTTGGCCCAAGTGTTACCACATCCTCAACTGATTTTCCTTCCAAAACCTGGTTTTTTGGAATTTATTTGAATGTTCAGTGGTAGAAATCACTTAAAAATCAATATCTCCCACATTCTGAATCCAAATGTTACCAAATAAATTCCATTAAATCCTGCTCATCAAGATCTTTCCAAAAACATCAAAGGCACATTTCAATTCCCCTGAAATTTTTAGCTACAATTAAATTTAGTTTTCGGTGAATTTTTTTTAAGCTATGATTCAATTTAATTTACAGTGAAAAAATCATTCAATATTCAAAAACTTTCGCACTGCAAATCCAAATGTCATGGAACCACACCCATGCACCCCTCCTCATCGAGGGCTTTCCAAAGACACCAAGAAGCATCATGGTTAGGTGGATCTCATAACTACAGAACAAAACAAAACAAACTACCTTCCTTCATAGATAGATAGGATAAGGACTAAGAATGAGGCTGGTTAAGGAATGAGGGCTCAACCGTGAGGCATGAGTTGAATGCAAGACCTGAATTCCTAGAACTGCCCACTTCAAGGTCCTTATCCAGCATAAGGAGCTTTTAGAAGGGTGAGATCTAGCAGTCAAGTGCCAAAATAATTTAATTTTCAGGGCATCAATGATTTAGGCATTCCATTTTTGGTCTCCAAATGTTTCAGCAAATTGTTTTTTCAAATCTTTGGCATTAGTTTCAGCTTGGTTTTGTGAAGTTATGCCCACTTTTTAAGCTCTAGGTCCAAATGCCAAGCTTTGTGCTACCCACATTGGGGCCTATCCATTCATTCTTTTGTACAATTTTTCATATTTAGGGGAAATTCTTGAAAAATGGAACTCTCTTGCATGTTTTCTATCCAATTAGTTTAGGGGTTTACTTGCATTTCAAGCAAACAAATCTAGTTTTTGAAATCTTGAATATAGCCAAAATGATTATAAAAAAAGTTTCCTAAAATTTCATTAATTTATGTCAAATCTGACCCATGGGTAGGGTACCTCCTGGTCTAGAACCTATTTCTTGATGAATAGGCCCTTGGATAGGGCGTTTCCCAAAATTTGTGGCTCATGCATGAAGTGGGTAGGCCCTTCATTTCAGGACAACCCCTTGGCAGGCCTTGCTCCACACAAACTGACCTGAAAAAGAATGATCAAAATTCTCATGGCAGAATGGAAATGGATAATTCCTAGTTATTCATTTTACTTTAATAGCAGATTCCTATCAGTAAATTCTCATACCAAAGTACAGCACAAATAGGGTAGAATCACCTATCATCAAACATGCACTCATGATCGAACTTTTTCAAATCTTTTTCATTTAATTTTAAATTTTTTTTGGGAGGGATTTAAAAAGCTATGGGTGCGTCGAGTGGAGCTTCTTTACATAACCTCTTTGAACTAGAGAGGCAAAAGAGCTGTGAAGAAGAGTCACAAAGTGTGTTCAAATCAACAAAAATGTGTTTGTTTAATAAATTTAAAAAAAAATCTTATATCTTCTTCAATTTTTGTGCGTCTCAAATGATCTAAATGACTATGGATGTATAAAGACAAGCTCTACAAATGAACAAACCCCCCCAAAAAAACAAATTACAAAAAAAAGAGAAAAGAATCACCCAAAAAGAGTGTGTCCAAACCACAAAATGTTAAGAAATGCCCATCATCAAACACTGACCCCCTACTTCTATATCACATATCAGTGTATCAAAACTGAATCCTACATAAAACCTTTTGAACTCCAGCGAGGCAAATGAGCAAAGTCTTAGGATTCTAAGTTCTCATAGAAGTGTTCGGTCACCAGCCTGCTTACACTAAATGTCCTCCTAATTACTGTAATTTCCTAGTAAAGTAAATAAACGCTGGCGCGAATGGATGTCGTAGTTAATAAAATTACATAGCAAAGTAAGCGACGGTGCAAATGGATGTCCTAGTTAGTAAAATTTACCTAGCAAAGTAACCAGCGGTGCAAATGGATGTCCTAGTTAGTAAAATTTCCTAGCAAAGTAACCAACGGTGCAAATGGTTATTCCAGATCTAAGTTCATGTGTGAACGGGAACCAGGGGTTTGAGAGAAGCAACCAGTGGGAAAAAGGAGTATTGTTGGGCTAATCGAATTGAGTACCCGAACCACAGCGAGCGAGAAAGACGTGGTTGCCGCGAGGCACGCAAATCGTTTCCACCGCATTCTTCTTCCTCGGAATTCCTGCCTGCCGCCTTTGGTTTCGATCTGCGTGGGGGATTAATAGCATGTGTCGAATGCTGGAGAGCCCAAGGCGTTGCAATTTGGTAAGGCTCTTTC
>Ga0209611_10000206_pt1 | contig 76328 bp, 56 predicted proteins | sample S1TSphgellanicum_3_FD_187693 | JGI IMG/M metagenome (GOLD analysis project Ga0209611, IMG submission 187693) | Host-associated microbial communities from peat moss isolated from Minnesota, USA - S1T2_Fc - Sphagnum magellanicum MG (SPAdes) (version 2) | ecosystem: Host-associated > Plants > Peat...
TTTAAAAATTTATAGATCAACCAGTGTAATTTGGTAAACATTCGCGGGTAAAGAATGTTATGACAAGGTGCTAAATGAAGAATTTTAAAGAATTTTAATGTGCAAAATGAAGAATGTCATAACTATGCCAAAGCTATGACTATGTTTTAATAAATTTAAAAAAATTGGTATAAGCTTGAACCTTGGAAAATGCATGTTTCTGGTGCATTTAGGCATTACCTTGGGATATGTGGCATCCAAGGAAGGCAAATTATTGAATCCAAAGAAAATTTCGGCTATTGTTCACATGCCTACACTAAAAACACCTAAGGACATTCATGTTTTTAATTGCATGGCACAATATTACAAATGTTTCATCAAGGACTTTGTTTTCATTATGGCTCCCATTACTAAGCTATTATGGTAGACAAAATCTTTTGAATGGACGATAGAGTGCCAACAAGCTGGGGAAGAAATCAAGCAGTGATACATGGATGCACCGATCTTGATTTCACCTCATTGGGACATTGAGTTTCATGTTCACACATATGCTTCTAGTTTGGCAGTTGAGGCTATGTTGGCGTAGAACCTTATTGGAAAATGCAACCAACTAATTGCCTATGCACCACAATTGCTCAACAACATTGAATGAAATTATAACACGATTGAAAGGGAGGCATTCGCAATGGTGTATGGTCTCCATAAATTTCATCATTACTTGTTGAGCAACAAATTCATTTTATGTGTGGACCATATGGCACTATTATACTTGGTTTGAAAATCACAAGTTTCAAGGATAATAAGAAGGTGGCTACTTATCTTCTTGGAGTATAATTTTCTAGTTATTTATAAACTAGGGAGATCTCACTCTATGGCAGATTTTTTATTTTGAATGTTTGATTTCTCAAAAGAAAGTGGAGTACTAAATCAAACAATGGATGCCTCACTTTTCCTCTTACAACTGGTGTGACTACAAGAAATTTCCAAGTATTTTACTACCAAGAAATTTTTAGTTTAGTATGGCTAGGAACAAAAGAAAAGCTACTTTGAAAGTTTTATGTTTTTCTTTAGTATAGTGAAAATTTATACCATTAAGGTCAAGACCAAGTTTTGAGGCATTGCCTTCAAGACTAAAAAATTCCCACAACATTACAAGAAGTGCATGAGGGAATTGGTGGTGAACATTTTTCATCTGAAATCACAATTCACAAGATCTTGGACACGAAATATTAATGGCCAACAATGCACAAGGATGTTTTCCAATATCATCAAGCTTGTGACAACTATCAAAGAACAGGGAATTTAATACATAGCAACTGGTAACTTCCTTACCAGCAGAACTTTTCATGAAGTGGGGATTGGATTTTGTAGGCCCAATCAAACCCATGGGTAGGTATACCAAAAACAAGTACATTTTGGTAGCTATCGACTATGCCACCAAGTGGGTGGAAGCAAAGGCATTGTGCATAAATATAGCAATTGTGATAGCAAAATTCATCTACAAATTCATGCTCACACAATTTCACTCTCCATTTACTTTGGTAAGTGATAAGGGAACTCACTTCATCAACAATGCCATTAAGATTTTTACCAACCATTTTTTGTTACGACATATGACCTCAAACATTTATTACCCACAAGGAAATCCAAGTCAAATTTGGGTTGAACAAGTTTTCGGTGCAAGACTTCAACTAAAATTACATCCAATGCTTATAGGTATTACATAAACGCTTGCAAACCTTTCTAGCTAGCTGCATTGATGACTTGAAGGAGAGGCAATTCCAATACGTGACATATTAAAGATGGGATATTCCACCAAAATATTTTTCCAGTGGAAACCTTGCATAAAGTTTAAGTGAGGTAACTAAAGAATGTCACCCTTTTAATACTTCTTTTTCGGTGTGGGGTGAACTTTTTCTTCCACCAACCGAAACCGAAAGGGTCTTAGCTCCTTTGATTTTGTCTTCATTAAAGAGTTTGGAGGACCACTTACTTCAGTCAAGAGAGTTTGCCTAGATAATGGGGGTAACCTCTCAATAACGTTTCAATTGGCCACAACCAAAAAGGATGTTATAGAAGAAATGATGCAAAAGAACATGTAAGAGATAATAGATTTGAAAGGCCATCTACTACAGTTATAAAAGGCCAACCAACATGACATTCTTACCATACAACATTCATAGATTGAACTGTAGAACTGAGAAGGCACGAGCAAAAGAGTCCAAGAGTTAGAAATTGAAAATTCCAATTAGCAGAATGACTTACCAAATCTCCACAAACACCTTAACAAAATCGATAAGACATTGGGCTCCATCGATTTAGAATGAGCTAAGCTTAAGCAAGCTTTGGAGCAAGAATATGCAAACTGGAGTAATTGTGACCGTTATCGAAAAATTACTTATTTCAACCAAAGGGAGGGTGGAGTGGTTGGAAGGCCAAAATGATTTGATTACCAAAACCATGTAGAAGTAACAACTAGAGTTATAGCTATCAATAAAAAAAATCTAGTTGGTGTAGCAAGATTTGGAAGAGGTTTAAGAGAATTTTAGTGTGATTCAAGACGAGTTGGATGCATTAGCAAAGGAGATGAGGGCATTAAAGTAGAAGGCGGAGCTTGCAAACCTTCACCACTACCAAATGGAGGAGTTCGACAATTTGAAAATGGAACGGGCATTTATGAAAGCTGAACTTCTAATTTATCAAAAGAAGAGCAAGAGGAATCAAACCAAGTAGTGGGAACTATACAAAGAACAAGTCAATGAAATTATTCGAGAGGTTTTTGAGTCCTATTAAAAAGACAAAAAGTTGTGCCAACTACATTTGGAGACCTATCGATGAGTGATGCCATATCTAGTGATGTAACCTTTCAAGCCCAGCAGAACACAAACCCATTTTGGATTTGCATCTAAATATGGTATGCATGGAAATGAAGAGTAGAGTGAAGGCGGAAAGATGGAGGTGGATTTGGTAGTCACACCATAATTGCAACCTATAGAATAAAAAATAGTTTTCGGTACTATGATTTTATCTGGTGCTACATACGGTTCTAATGAAGCCGAAGGTATTGCACCTGTTTCTACCTTTGTGCCTACAAAAGTTACAAAGTTTTTAGTGAAGCCATTGATCAAACACTTTCCAACATGATGGTCAAGGATGAGCATGCCAATCCAAAGGTTGAATCTGGTGTGGAGGAAGGGACTTTGATTTCGGCACAATTGGAACCAATTGTGATCCTTGCTACCACTACACCTAATCTTGCTATTGCAAATGAAGATCCAAGAGTAGATGTTAGGGTAGAGGAGATAGAGGCTATAATTATGGAAGAATTGGGTAGAGAGTGTAATTAGGAGGACATAATCCCAATTAGAAAGGGGGATGATGTTGAAGGTAGATTTTTATCGATATCGGATATTTATTGAAATCAGATTTTTATTGGATGTTTACCAAAACTAGAACCAAATTTCCTTTATCAAAAATCTTTTTACCAAAATTGATTTTACCATTGGTTTAGATTGTGTATATTTAAGACCGATTTTTTGGGGGATTAGGTTAATTGCTTGTTCCACCATTTCTAATTTCTTTCTTAAAGGTACTTAAGGTTTTGTCCCTTTGTAGACTGTACAAGAGAATAATTTCTGAAGTAAAATCATTTTTTCCTACCATACCTTTGTTTATAGAATTCCATGTGTAGTTTTTCTTCATATGTATGGAGTATTCTAATTTTCTGTATGTGAATATTTTTTATATGTTTGTTTCAGGTTTGTTTCTATAGAAGGTTTATGAGGCGACCCTACTGAGTTTAGACAATCCCTTTTGTGTTAAAGCTTTTTACTTACTCAAGGAGAGTAAAGAGATTTTTTTTCTACTCACTTTTTTTTTTCTTTCAAAACCTAGTAGTTCACTAGGTGGCCTTAACAAATCTTATCCTTCCCCTTAATGTTAAAGTAGATTTCACATCTGACCATTTTCATTTTCCCATCTAGTCCACATATTGGCTCAAACTAGGGGAATTTAGTTGCCCATTGATCTTGAAAAACTCTATTTATTTCCCATTTAGATTCCTTTGGGCTCTTCTTCTTTAGTTCACTACATCCAGAGTTTGATTATGATCTATAAATTTAAATGTGGATCTAGATTCATAAACCAACACAAAAGTATAGCACTAGTTTTTTGTTTGTTCCTTCACCATTTTTTCCTTCTAGCCTCCATGACATAATCCAAAATTAATGAAACCCATTTTACTAAGCATGCTACCAAGAAAGATTGGCATTTGCTATTGGTGGTGATCTTAGTTGCAATGTGCACATAACTGCTTGCGGATGTTGTGAACTCTAAGTGAGGTGAGATGTGAAAAGGGACCCATAGTGGGGAAGGTTGTGGCATACAACAATGTAAGGTGGTTAGTTTAACTGGTGTTAAACCTAAACTAATGATTGGGTGGATGGCTATGGCATGTTGCCAAATGGTTACATCCTGGTGATTTGCCTCCAATTTAACCATCAAATTCATTCATGCCAATTCATAAGGGTCTTTTTTTTATTTCCAAGTTGTGAAATTTCACCAAAAAGAAAACACTATTCAAAATAATTAATTTGTGTAGGAATTTTTTTTCTAATAACAAATTTTAATTCTTTATATATAATCTGAAAATACATATTTTTAATAAATAAAATATTTTTACATTAATTATATAATCTATAATTCGACCAAATTTTAGTTATTTATTTATCTATGGGTTATGTATTAATAACATCTGAGTAATTAGATAGCTAATTAGTTAAATATTAAGAAGTTAATAATTATTTAAATAGTTGATAATGAATTCATAATATTTGTAGTTTATAGTTTATATTTTTTATGTGTTAAATTTAATCATTATTAATTAAATGATTATTTAATTTATATAGTGAGTTAAGTACTTGAATCATTGTATTGAAAATTTTAAAAACTAAAAACAAAAGGCACATTAAGGAAAGTCTTGGAGTTCCAACTTAATTTGCGAGTAAGTTGCAACTTCAAAACTTATGCCATATTGTTTGTTTTTCATTCCTATTTTGAACATTATATAAACAAAGGGTGTGGTCATCTAATTTCACATTAAGGAATTTGTGCATATGAGACGAACCCAAAAAATAAAATAAAAATTATGCATAATTTTAAACTACCTACCTCCTCAACCTACTTATCTACCTACCTAGTTTGACCTATGTACCTACCTATTTAAGTACCTATCCAATTAATAAGTATTTAGCCTAGGAAGGTAGGTATGTAATTTCGGTTTGTGGGCACCTATTTACATACCTTCCTAAATACTTACCAACCTATTTAAGTATTTATCAATCTAATATTAATATTTTGTATGAAATTCATTTTTAAATGCCATGTGGCACATTTACATTGGGCCACATGTCATAATATAAAATCATCCAAGCAATTGAATTGAACGTCCTAAAATAATAATACTTATATTTTGAATAACTAAATATTAAAACACGTGGCAACACATCATTTGCTTTCAATTGTGACCAAAATAGTCGCATCTTAGTTGCATGTGACAATATATATAAGGGTGTCAAAGGATGAACTTATATTTGTTGAATGTTTTTCATCCAATATCCTTTGTCATTTGTGACTAATGTCACATGCGACTTGTTCAATGTGACTAAAGGGATTTTAGTTACAATTTTTGCTTATGACTAAAATTTAATCACATAAACCATATAAAAATACCTATTTTTCGTCTAGTGAGTGTTGATTGAGTTTAACCATTGGCCCACCAACACCAACCAATGGAAGTTTGCTTCCAAACCTACTAGGCTCAGGCAAAGGTTCAATGTGAAAGGAGGTTCACAAGGCTTGGTTTAACTTTAGGATAAAAGGGCAAGTGGAAGGTCTAATTTGAACCTCCCTTGAATTTTTATTTTTTAAATCTTTTGTCATTTTTCCAAACTTGGGTGACATATTCAACACCAATTTAAACTTGCCACGTGGCAAAGTTTTTGCTTTTGTTTTAAAGATTTTCATCGATCTAATTTTACAAGAATTCCAACATAACTTACATGAGAGTTTACAAGACGCGATGGCTCCCATGAGTTGTTAATAAAACTAATGACCATGATAAAAATGTCATATCTAGCTTGGGACATCTAAAGATCAAAAAGAACTATGCATATTTTATTCCACCATTGCTTTCAGAACACTTGAAAATGGGGGGGTGGGTCACTTCAAAATCCCAAAAAAAAAACCCAATTTTGGTGGGGACACCCATGTAAAACCCTAAACCCTAAACCTAAACCCTAAACCCTAATATCCTTCTCACGTTCATAAGGTCGCTGGTAGGTGACTTTCAAGAGAGTTGTAATCTGCTTTTCATTTGGGCGCTTTGAGTACCGCTGACCTTCCACAATTTTGCACACTTCCATAGGAAGATAGTTGGGTCTTTGTTGATTGCCAACTTGAAGGCATGGCAAAAATGGGTGGCGAATGACATACCCATATGTCCCTTTAAAGTATTCAGTGACAGACTTCATAGTCCCCCTCTCATCAATAGGGAATCTGCAGGAAGAATTCATTGTGAATTGGGTGGCCTCTATCCAAAACACCCATGACTACTTTGACCTTTTCCACACTCCATCCAATTGCAAACTGAAAAGATGAGCATACCACATTAAAGGTACAAGTTAGGATGCTGCATACACAAGTTCATTTGTGGCTAGTTTTGTGAGCCCTGAAACTTGGTATTTCCGTCGCATACTTCCATGATGTGTGACCTCAACCTTCACACCATGCAAGGCCACAAATCCACAAACACAATGCCAAAATGATTATGGAACTCACCACCTCATAGATCGGTTGGGGATCTTGCTGCCCATGGTTCCCCTCAGAACCCTAAAATAAATCACCATCCATGCGCCCTGTCCGACTCTGCAGCTCCTGCGCGCATCTGCTGAGCATAAAGACCGATCCTCTGAATGAATAGGAGTAAGAAAAAAGGTTGGCCTTGCTGTGCGACGCACGAATTCATGCAGCATGAGAACAATCCTAATGCCAATCAAATATCATGTTAGAGAACATCAAAAACCCTAAAAAATTCACCGCTAATCATCGAGTTGAGAAATGTTCCTCTTTCAGTTTGAATCTATGCAAAAATTGATATCGATGGGCTTATTTGTTTGTGGGAGCCTCCGTCACTTGAAATGAAGAAAAAACGGACGCCCCAAAGCTTGACGAGATGTAGCTGCTGGTCCATCTTTTTCCCACCCTCCTGGTAGAGATAAAGACTGTGCTTCTCTTTGGAGGAAGAGGAGGAGGCAATCGCGGCGGGAGTCGGGAACGAAATTTATGTCATGACGCGTCCGCTTGGCGAAGGCTTGTGCAACTTATGGCAGTAACAAAAACTAAACCTAGGACCAAATATTTTGCCGTTGTCAACGCCGTTGCAATAATGTGGTAATGATTGCAATCGAGCTTGCATATAATTATGGACAAACCCTACAAAATCTTTGCTTTGAAAATGTTACATGTGATGCTGGGTGGCGCCCTGGAAATTTGGGTTGCATTTTGAGCCTTCACGCCTACTTCCATTGAAGAGCTTGTGACCATAAGCAGAAGGAAAAGCGTGCTCGAAGTTGAGCCCTAGAAATTTGGGTTGCATTTTGAGCCTTCAAGCCTACTTCCGCTGAAGAGCTTGTGACCATAAGCAGACGGAAAAGCGTGCTGGAAGCTGAGCCCTGGAAATTTGGGTTGCATTTTGAGCCTTGAAGCCTACTTCCGCTGAAAAGCTTGTGACCATAAGCAAAAGGAAAAGCGTGCTGGAAGCTGAGCCCTAGAAATTTGGGTTGCATTTTGAGCCTTCAAGCCTACTTCCATTGAAGAGCTTGTGACCATAAGCAGACGGAAAAACATGTTAGAAGCTGAATCAAGTTGCGCCAACCTTTCTGATGGATTTAGAGTCGATTTCAGCTGAAGAGCTTGTGATTGTAAGCAGAAGGAAAAGAATGATGGAAGCTGAGTCCAAGCTATGCCAACCTCTCTGACGGATCCAAAGGCGAGCTGTGCCAACCTCTCCGACAAACGTGAATCCGCCACCATCCACAGATCCAGAGTCGAGATGTGCCAACCTCTTCGACGAACGTGAATCCACCACCATCCATTGCTCGCGCATGTCCCAAAGGATCGATGGCTGCCATTGTATGCCATCGAAAGTTTAGATGCTGCTACCATCTTTCAAACTAAACTTCGTTCTTCCCGTGAACGTTTTCACTCCAGGGCTTTAGGTTGGCTTTGGCCAGAGCCCGACACCCCTCTTGCCATTCTTCCAAATCATTGTGCGGTCGCCCTCTTCTGTCGGGCTACGTTCTTGCCATTCCTCCAAACTGAATTTGGCTAGACAATTGTGCGGTTGCCCTCTTTCGTTGGGCTCCGCTAGACGATGGTGCGGGCGCCCTCTTCCGCCCAGCTCTGTCAGACGACCATGCACCTTCGCGAGACGACGATGTGAGCGCCCTCTTCCGCTAAGCTCTGCCAGATCACCGTGCACCTCCGCCAGACGACCATGTGGTTGCCCTCTTTCGCGTCGTTCCTTTAGACAACCGCGCAACTTCGCTAGATGACGGTGCCAACACCTTCTTTTGCCTAGCTCCACTAGACGGCCATGCACTTGAGGTCCTGCCATTCTTCCGCTTGCACCCCTCTTCCACCCCTCATCAGTTTTATCCTCCTGGTTTTTTTCTTGTCATTGGATTCATAACATTTGAAAATGGGGGGGTAGGTCAACTCCAAATCCCTAAAAAAAAATCGCAATTAAATCCACATCCCATGTAACCCAAAAACCCCAAATCCTATTATCTTGCAAACCTTACACTTTTAGCCAAAAACAACTCCACCATTTGCTTCACAACACTTGAAAATGGGGGGGTAGGTCACCTTGAAACTTTCAAACTTTTTAATAATTAACCTTTCATGCCTTCATTTATTCGGCCCCCCTGAAATTTCATACCCCCTATATCTTTCAAATGGTGATAGATTAGGGAAATTTTATTCCACCATTGCCTACATAACACTTGAAAATGGGGGAGCATGTCACTTCAAAATCCCAAAAAAAAAACCCAATTTTGGTGGGGACACCCATGTAACCCCTAAACCCTAAACCCTAATGCACAAGTATCCAATGCATAAATATCCAATGCCACTATCCAATGCACAAGTATCCAATGGTGCAAAAGAAGATTAAAACATATTTCTTTTTTGTTTTGTTCACAACATTCAAGAGCAATTCATTCACAAGTTGCCATTGAAAAGGAAATCGAACATTGATGTAAAACCAATTGTTTCAACCATGAATTTTCAAAGAAGACAAAGGTCAATATCCTTTTGCAATATATAACACTAAATCCTCTAAAAAAGCTTCTTGGACAAGATTAGATTTGTGATAAATGTATTGGTTGCTAAAAAAACATTGTGATTTGAAATGGCTACACAATTTTCCATTTTTTTGCAACATGTATTTTATTGGTAATTTCTATCATTTTTTGCATAAACAATAACCTCCGTGCTTGTAATCATCCACCCTCCTATTCCAAAGAAAAATCTATGAAGGGATGGTTGAGACCAATAGAACATGAAGGTTCCCAATAATGTTAATTAGGACAAGGTAAACCTTGTTTTCCATATTCACCTATGTTATATTTGCCTTAAAACATGTTTTTCCAACTAACTTGTGCCATGTTCTTTGCTGTAATTTAGAAGCCATTTGTTATTCCCTTGTGTAAACGTTCTGTCAACTTGCAATGAAGTGAAGTGTCACACTTGTGGATTGCAAACATTAATTATTGCAGTAGAATCATGAAGAACAAAAAATGCCTAATAATCAAAGGTGCGATGTTAGGGGTACCAAATGTCATGAGTCAATAGTTGTGGACTTGGAAGTGCCCAAGATGCCTTCCATGTCATTGTTGCATGCTTCTTGAGATCCAATTGGTGCATTATTGGAAGATAAAAATTGTAATTGCAATCTTCATTTAACATTGCTTCTATTGAAATAGTTGCCCTTAATGATGCCATTTTTTCAAACAACTTCTTTGGCACACTTGTAAACATATAAAATAGAGTTATTTTCACACCATGAAAATAAATCTTAATTGGAATCAAAATAAGGTGGTGGGTTTCAAAAATATTTGAGACCATATGTTTCCACAAAGGATCAACTAAAGTAAACACTAAAAATACCCCTTGCTATTGATGAACGTGAATATAATGACTAGAACGATACAAAGGTTCATTGCACATGTTTCTCTTCTTGCTTTTTCTACCACAATTGAATTTGCCACTTGCATAAAACTAAGCAAGAAATACATTTCAATGTCACATTTTAACTGAAGTTTTATTCAACAACATTTTGATCTTGTACCTTTTTTTGACATGTTAACATTTAAGAAGTAGATTTATAACCTTCATTTGAAAGAACTTGTTTGCACTAAGAAAACCTATTTGCAAGATTTGTACATTTTTTCATTATATGCATGTACTATTTTTAAAAATTGTATAGTATGATTTGTTTTTATAAAGTAAACTAACATAGATGGTTGGTTTTTTTGACAAACCTCTTATGGAACATTGAATAGAATCTAGATTTAGAACTCTTATCAATTTGTCATCTAGATGAACATTTTCCATGTGAGTAATTTACTTGAAGAATTTGTAAATGAATTTGATGAACTAAGGAAGAGTTCTTCAAGGTTTGTCAAAAAGAATGTTTGCAAAATCCATGGACTAAACAATCATCACCTCCATGGGAAACATGAAATTATCTTTGACCACTAAAATCACATTTTAAAATTAGCTTGATTTAGATTTCTTGGACATTCTCATTAGAAATGGAATACATCATGGTGTAGTTTTTCAAAACAATATCTTGTATGTCTTGTCACAACACCCATCTATCATATTCTAGTCCAAGGAGGATGCCATGAAATCTTCACAAACACTATCAAACATGGCAAAAACCATTCTTGATTTTTAACAATAGCAAATTTCCATTCAAACAAAATGACACAAATGACCCAAAATACACATAACATAATATCAACAATACTGGTCAATAGCAAAATATGTGAACATTTTTGTGTTCATGTCATCAAATTCATCAAACTAGGCCATTTGAATGATTTAAATTCAAACAAATGGAAACCAACATTAGGTTGGCCTTTTCAAATTTATTTGAAAAAGAAAATTCCATGTTAATATGACTAGCCCAAACTCTCATTTCAAAACATCGCACACAATAAATCAATGTCAACACAATTGGAAAAAATTGTTACACTTACACGCATGCCTCAAAATCCTAGAACTTTCAAAACAATGGATTTCCATTAGCCTTAGGGTAAGAGGAGAACATAAGAGAGTCCAAACTTGATGTTATGAATGTAAATGGAGATAATATACATTAGGAAACATATTAGATAGGAGTGGTTATGCACTTCAAAAATTGAAATTGTCAAAAACATATATTGATACAATGAACAAGGAATCATTGTTCTTGTTGTAGAAAAAATTGTGAATCATTTCATTTGCATTAATGTTGAGGAAACATATTCTCTTGTTTGTGTCTAATACATTCAAACCCAACTTGTAAATCATTAAAGCAACCAACAACAATGTGCCCCATAAGATGGATGATGAAACAAGTGGGGATAAGTCTTTGCACCTCAGCTGAAAACAACACTGATATAATAATTTTTAATAGCAAACACAATGTCTTTAGTAGCCCCAAATTCCACAATCCAAAATCACTTCTTAAGAAATGGCAACTTCAAATAGTGCTGGGCTTTAAGGTTGTGTGTGTGAAACTCTTCATGCAAAAGCAACATACAAAAAATGTTATACATGAGTTAACATATAGATTACAAGTATATATTCATCTTCTCTAATAATAACAAAGACATGCCAAGAAAATAAGTCAATTTCATAACGTCATCTAGACAACAAATGGTGGACTAAAACCAAAAAGAATGGTGTGTGAATAAAAATTTAACTCAGATATTTGGTACTCCACAACATGAGTTGAACCTTTGTCAACCAAACTTTTGACATCATGGAAAGTGGGATTCAACCTTGATTTCTCTACCCACACCTCAAGCATAATGGGCTCATTATAAACTTATGGACAACAATATAGTTTGGAACACAATAACACTTCAACTTCATGTACATCTATTTGAATAATTTATAAGTAGCACTATTACTTAGATATAAAAGTGGCATTTTAGTCCCTAGCTAGGGTTACAAGTGGCTTAGGAAAATCTCAAAAGATGATTGTTGTCACAAGGGCCAAGTTCAAGTGGAAAGTGGACACTTGATCCCCAACTAAGGTTTAAAATCACTTGTGAAAAGCTCCAAAAATGTTTTTTGTAGCAATGACCAAGTTCAAGTGGAAAATGACCTTTTACTCCCCATATAGGATTACAAATTACTTGGGAAAAGCTTCAAAAATGGTTGTTGTAGCAAGGGTTAAATTTCAACAAAAATAACACATAGATTGGAACAATGGTTGAGTTTAAGCCATAAATGGTTGTTGCAACAAGGGCTGAGTTCAAATGGAAAGTAGCCTCTTAATCCCCAAATAGGGTTACAAATCACTTGGGAAAAGATCCAAATATATGGTTGTGGTCAACCATGTTAGCAAGTTGCACAATAATCACATATGACAATTACAATACAATTGAAATACATGAAACACTTATCAACAAGTACTTTGCAACTAACATATGACCTTGACAATATGATCATGGCGTCTCTATACATTACCACCATCCATTAAATTTGGCATTTTCAACTTTTTTGTAACTAATATTCAATTATGATTCCCAATGATATAACTAGTTGTGACATTAGGTTTTCATTATATGAGTAGTCCTAGGGTAGGTAATATAGACCTTTTTAAAATCTAGGTTAATACACCTATAACTAATTACTAGGTTACACTAACCTACCTACCTTACCCAATTACTAGCTACAATAATTATAATTATGTTAATTATCAAGATAATTCTTAATTTTTAATATCAATAATAATAATAATACTTATTATTATTTACAATATTATTACTTATTAACTATTATGAACTATATATAAATTAGGATAATTCATAGGTAGACTATGTTAGTATAACATTTAACTACTAGGCTATAATTGCAAGTAAATTGCAACTAGGAAGTAATTAATTTTTTTATCCCATATGATTTGTTCTAATTTTTTTTAATTTGTAAAATATATAAGTAAGTGCATTAGAAGTTTTGAAAAAACAAGAGGCATTTGGGATGAACTAATAAAATAAGGTTTGGCTTTAAAAGTTAAACCCAAAATAAAATAGGATCATCTCAAATTACTTGCCTACCTACTTAGCTTAAGCCTAACTACCTACCTACCTAAGCCTAGTTACTTATATATTTAGGTTAAATTAAATAGGTAGTTAAGCCTACCTATTTCCCAACCTAAGCGCCATATGTCAACATCCTATCAACCCTAAGTTGGATGTTTTATCATCTAAATTAAACAAATAAATTTACTAAATATCAAAATAAATTTAAAATTGCAATGTGTCCATTGTTTTGTTGTTAACATTTTTTTATGATTTCATCTTTGATGGATGAATGAAAACCATGTTAACACATCATTGCCTATGTAGTTGCAACATGGTTCTATTTGAGTTGCATAATAGTTGTAATGGTTTAGTTGTAATATAATTGTAATAGTTGCAAATGTATATGGTTCCATGTATAATGAGTTGTGTCCATTACAACTCTTGTAACTTGTTTGATAACACTCATGATGTAGAGATACATTTAATTGCAAGTGTTCATTACAACTAAAAAATCCAGTTACAAAACACCTTATTTTCTCATAGTGAATCCAACTTCCTTAAAAATTTCATTATTTTATTTTCATTGAATTTTTAATGACACAAATTACTCAACATTCAATAACTCTTATGTTGTTGGTGTAAACTAATGTTGTCCAATTATTAAAATTTAGATATAACTTTAGGATATGGATGTAGCATATTCTTTTTTTCTTTAAAAGAAGGATATGTATCCAAAATTTTCTACAATTTTAACTTCAAGATGGTGATGTATTCAATTTTTTTCTTGCTTATGGTAGTTATGGATGAGTCGGTTTTTAAACTTAAAAAAGACTACAAATATGTACAAAGGTGATGCATACCCAAATTTTATATTTTGAATGTTTACAAAGATTTATGTGATTATTTGTACATTACACATTAACTTACAAGATTACAAGACACCATGAAAAAAATAATGTGCAAGGCAATTAAACCTTAGTTTTTTATAGAACTTTGCCAATGTAATGCAAGTTGCTTACACACACAAAACCACCCCACATGCAACATTGCTTCAATAAATATAATCATCCATATGCAACTCCTCAAAATATTATGTTTTTCCAATCAAGTTAGAGTTGCCTTCGACCAAAGATGTTTATGCTTTCATGTATTTTTTCATATTCACTTTCTTCTTGCAAGTAAAATGTGGATCATTAGATCAAAATTTCACCACAATGATAATTTGATCAAGGTTTTCCACTTGTAAGTGGTAGAGTTACAAAGATGTCATCATCCCAACAAGATTAAAATTCCTTTTTTTTCAATTTGTGACTCAAGAATGCCAATGATTTGTTTGGCTAGGAATGCAACATTTGGCAATATCTTCTCATTGATGTGCCACTAAACAAGGGGATTGTCACATGCAGCCAAGAGTCCGAATAATTTCCCAAACAAATTTTTTTTCTAATAATAAATGTACATGAAAACTTTTTGATAGATGCTCTAAGACCAAATATATTAATGTCGTTATCAACCTATTCACTAGGTCCATTGGCTTTTCATTCTTGGACAATAAGGTTTAGTTAATGAAAATAAGTCATATAAAGGGGAAATGCCTTCACATCATTTTCAATTGCAAGATGGATTGTATTTTTGTGACCCACATAATTTCCGCACATGCAAATGAATGAATCATGGCAAACATGTTATGAATTTGATTTGAATCATTCATAAGCTTTCAAAAAACTTAGAAACGTTTCAACACCTTCACAACTCTTGCCACATGTTTTGTTACAAGAAGAGTTCAACATCATATTCATCTAAAACTTTAATCCCATTTGAATCTTGTTCAAATTTAATTTCCATGTTGACTGTTGGGACAATATATATAGTTAGCGCATCAAACAACAACCAATGACCCCTTGATTTGTTCATCACACAAGGTATGACAACAAGGTTTAAAACACTTGTGATTGCATTTGTAATTTTTCACACCAACTTTAAGGAATTTTTTGTTGTAAAAACATTGTGCTTGATAGCCCATAACACAAAACAATGGCCTTTTTGACATCCAATGCCTTTTCAAATATGATCATTTTACTAGCAAATATAGTCTTCACCAAAGTTTTTAATTTCCAATGTTGCAACCCACTTAATTCAACACATGCATTTTGACACTCATGCCTTCCTTTTATTTATTTTTTTGTCCATGCAATATCTTCTACAAACTTGCTTAGGCATTTTTCACATTGACATGTTTTAAACATGTAACAACCTTGTTGTCATTGGTAGCATATTGGCATTTTTTGATATGACATGACCAAAACAAGTACCCTACAAAATATGGGTGAAATTTCAAAAGATGATAATCAACAATAGAATGTAGTATTGTTACCATAAATGTTAAATTGTTACTTTCATCTTTCACAACCACATGATGCATTAGAATTTTTTTTTGAAATAAAGTTTACAATTGCCCAACCATGGGAAACCATGTTGTGTCATGTCATTCAAACAAATTGACAATAACATGCATAGGGGTCCAAAATTCATTTAAATAGTTGATTACTAAAACAAACACATGCACTCCACCTCTAGGCATCTAGAGATCAAAACATGTAACCACCCTTCTTGTAGATGTAAGATTAGGCAACACATGTAAGTTCAATTTTTTATTATGATCATAGGAATCAATTTTTTCCACTAAAGCAAAGTGAAAAGGAACACAACATGAAGGCATTAACATAATACTATCTCCCTAGCCAATTATTTTTGCAATTGGAAAATGGTTTGTAACCTTTGGGCAAACCCATCCTTGGGTGGTACCACTAGGAACCACTTCAAAGAATGGTTAAGGAACCAAAAGTGGCTAAATCATTTTCCTAGGCCCTTTCCTTTAATTTTTTTCAATTTTTTAAATTTATATTATATTTATTTATTTATTTTTCATGTTTATCCGTTGCATGGACTAATATTATTTTGGATTAAAAAAATTTGGAAATTGTTAAAATTTTGTATTCCTAGTTAAAATGGCTATTTTAAGAATTGATAACCTTAAATTTGGAAATTCATGATTAAATTATACTTATTCAATTAATTTCCTAATAAGAACCTTAAAATAAAATGACCTCCAAATTATGAAAAAAATTCTCAAATCATGTTTCAAATTTCTTTTCATAACCAAAAAGTTCAAGGAAAAGAACCAGTGCTATGTTCTTAATTATTATTTTTAAATGTAATGATTATGAATATCAAAATACACAATATTTTTGATATTATTGAAATTTCAAAATCCATGGAATCTAATAAATGTATTCATTAAAAAATTATGAAAATATTTATTTAAGTATTTCCTATGATTTTGCAAAGTTCGATGGGTTTAAGAAAATCAAGGTGTGACGTTCTTACTAGTACCACCCAAGGATGGGCTTGCCCCTTTACATATATGTAATGTTAGTTCTTCAAAAAAATTAGTTGTGCTTCATCACGTTTTTGTAAGGATTTATGGCCCCAAAAATGTTGTGATTGCATATTCATTTGACCCAAACCTTTTATTCCCTAGATGTTAATTATGATATGTTTCATCAACAAAATCAATAAGGACCAACTTCCTTTCAACAAACAACTTAAGGCATCCAAAATTAACGTGGGTCCTCATAGGAACGGTCCCATTATTATTGTTGTATTTCATGAAACCTTTCCTTAAAAGTAGAATATTAAGACAAAACATCACCAATAGCTTGTGTTGATACCTTACCCTAAGGTTAGTTTCATCTTTAAATAATCCTTAAAATAGTGAAATGAGATTTTGTGAAAATATGAAGTTGACATCTTAAAAATCATGCTAATTATCATAGGGTAGCCTCCGCATAATTTCACTAGTCATATCACAATATTATAATAGAAGATGGAAAAAAATGTGATTTCAAAATTTAAAAACGAATTTACTTTTGAAAAAAAAAATAATTGTTTTGTTAGTGTGGAAATTGACTCTAGGCTATGGTATGTAGATAATACATTGCAAAATTTGCGGGTTTACAAGATCCATAAGTAATCCATCATTAACAATGAATAAAACCCCAACAGAAAAATGGCCAATGATGCCATTTCCACAATGTTAAATAACTTCAAGATCAACAACATTAATAGCTTGTAGATGCACATTTCCAACATTTGACACATTGCCCTACACATTAGAAGTCCTTGCAATGTAGATATCTTTTTCAACCTTGCCAACAAATTCAATAATGCAAATATTTGTTTCAACCATTGCAAAATACAATGACTTACACCTATGAACAACATGAGAACCTTATAAGAAGACCATGAAAAATAGATCATAACAATGAACAACAAAGAAACAACATAAAAAGACCACAACAATGTGCAACAAATAAAAGAATGATGGGAATACCATTTATCAACATAACAAAAGGGCACAAGAAGACCACATGGTCCTTAAAATTGGAACACCAATATGAAAAGTGACAATGATGTACTTTTGCACCACACATGCATCACAATATGAGCATGCACAACAAGACAACACTAAAAGAAAAAGAGATCACCACATCCATGCACAACAAAACCATCACACAAAGAAATATCAAGACTCAAAACTAAAACCTATATGACAATGCACAACTAAAAAAACGTGACAATAAGATTTCTCACTTGCATAGTAGGGGAACATGATGAGAAGACAATCTATAACATCGGAAGACTATAGTGATGCACATACATACTATGCATGCACCACACCATGCATTTGCACACCATAACAACATTAGGGGAAGAGAAAACAAGAGACCACCACAACAATGCACAACAAATGAACACCACACAATAAAATATTAAGTTTGAAAGTTGTATAATGATGCACAATAGAAAAAGGGTGACAAGAAAATCACTTACTTGTGTGATTGAAGAACATGATGAAAAATCAATCACAACTAATGGGAACATCACACAACTACACATAAAAAAAGCATCATAAGGAGACAACACATGAAATAAACCATGACAATGCACAACAAAAAAAAATGATGAGAATGTTGATGTGATGTGATGAAATAGCAAAAGAGTATAAGACAATGAATTATTGCATTCCTTCACCATCTTTAGTCCCTAAATCCTAACGAACAAGAAGTTTATCTCTAGCCCTTTAAACTTTAATCACTGTATCAGAATAGCATAACAACTCTTCTAACAAGGGGTGTGACACACTATGGCCTTGCCATTTACATTAAAAAGTATCTTAAGGCAAAAGAAGAGTTATGGAAACTCAAATATTTCACCATGCAAAAATATAATCTTAAAAAAATCCTCTAAAAGAAACCAAAATCCTTTAATCTAGATACTCTATAATGAATCTAAACACATTATCCTTGCCTTGGATATGTATAAACCAACAACCCATATACAGATATGAATAAAGAACAATCAGTAATATCTATCAAATATCCATAGAGATTGGTTAGTACTTGTAGGAAGCTCCATCATATATATATATATATATATATAATGGTGGATAGTTGAAACTAACCTAGATTCAAGATATAACTGGACAACACTGGTCTAAAGTCTAAACTAGTGTTGGATTCCGGTTTTGAAAATAAAATTGGATTGTCTCCGTTCCCCACATAAATAAATAGAACCAAGAATCCAGTACCTGCCTGGACCGATCATTATGATAGGCCAATCAGAAATACTGAGCAGCAGTCAGATCATATTTATTACACTCTTTTGTGCAGGTGCACACCGTTGCTTGCTGTGCCTTTCACCAGGCACCGCAAACGTTGCAATTAATTATGCTGAGCCAAACCGGCATGTTTTGACTTTTCTTCATCCAATTTTACTCTGCAGCAGGATGACATACGGAGCACCGCTGGAGATTCTCTAAGAAGTTTCATTACAATTTCTTTGTTACCACAAATTCCAACAGTCATCTTCATCACTTGCACTTGCTTGATACCAAAATTTTGGAAGCTTGCCGAGGGTTTAAGGTTCAGGACGTCCAAAATTTTGGAAGCTTGCCGAGGGTTTAAGGTTCAGGACGTAGGGCAACACAAAAGCACTGTTGCAGTTGTGCGCGTGATCGCAGAATTCTTTTGCAGGATCGTTCGAATTTGAGAGAAGATTCAAAAAAGGTTCTGTTTTTGTAGAAACCAGTGGGTTGTAACTTGTAACGCAAAATGAACAAAATGAACCAGGATTTGAGAAGGAGAGATCGGTGGATTCTGCTGTGCAGGCATTGAGAGAGAGAGAGAGAGAGAGAGAGAGAGAAAGTAGAGGTACACTACATGGGTTGAACAAAATTCACAAATGAACAAGTGTGGTGCGCTGTTTTTCTCAACACATGATCGATCACCTGCCTCGTCTGTCTGCTCTTTTCCATTCACCAAAACCCAGAAACCTCACTAGCCCAGAGACATGAGGGTTCCATCTGTGTTCGATATCTCTATGACTCATTTTATTTGCAATACAAGTCTTGTTTTCGGTGGGTGTCACTTAACCTCAAACTCATTATGTTTGTCACAGACATGTTTTGATGTCAGCCTTAACAATTTCAGCAATTTTAATGTGTTTCATGTGCAAAATTTGTGGTTGGACCATACCAACCAAACCTGGCTTTGTCGTCCTGAGACTTAAAAAAATGAAAGAGAAGAGGGCCGTTGCAAATGCTGGTGATGGAAATGCATGTGGGCTTGGACCTGAGCAGTTCGAGCTTGCTGCTGCTAGACATCTGGCTGCAGCTGACAGACAATTTACAAACCAGTAAGAAAGTTGTAATCCAAATACTGGATATATTTGTTTCAAAGCATATGTTTAATCTCAAAGCACTAATTAGCTTCAAGACATTGCAACACCTGAAAGCTTTGACTGGTTGGAAGGGAACATCAGATACCCTAAATTACCATAGTTCTTTTCTTTCTTGTCGCTGTTGGTGGTGATGTTGGGTTGTAAACGGCTGTGGGAAGACACATGTTCCACTGCTGACTAGTAGCTTGCTGGGGATGTGGCTGCTCAATGGTGCAGACTAGGCTGGTTGAAGTGTTGCTGCCTGCCAGTGCTGCTGAAGAATCACCACCTGAGAGCCTGCTGATCTCTTTGTCAGGTTCTTTGAAAACAGGAGATAACAAACACAAAGTTTGTGCATGTCTTCCATATCTCCCAAAACATTGCAGCCAACAAACTGAAAATGTGTATCAGCAGAATTCAAATTTCTACATTGTGTGCATTGCATCATGGCTAGGCTCACAAGGAATGTGCCAAAACCCTGTCTGGTAGTATGAGGAGGTGGTTAGTTTGCAGGGTATATTCATTGTCCAAACTCCATACAATCTTTTTAGAAGCAGTAAGCAAACCTGTGCTTGCTTTATTGAATCCTTTTCCAGGGGTCTCTTCTGTTTTTCTTTAGTCCTCTCATATCAATCAAGAGACTTCTTTATGTGTTGTTCCTTCTATTCATGAACTACACATCATTCTACAATTGTAGTGGATAAATGGAGATCACAAGACAAGAACAATAAGTAAGTACTTGAGCCCAAGCTGTTGTGTTCCTTTGCTTCCCCGGAACTAAAGAGCTTTGCTACCGCAATCAAGTTCCTAAAAAACTCTGAAGAACTCCGAGTCTGAGATGTGTTTCAATACTTGTTCCGTAGCTTCAAACTTCAAACCTTCCACTCTACTGCCGCCGCTGCGACAATGATGAGCTACATCATGGCGCAGCTGCTGACAGAACGGCAAAGACGCAAGACAACAAGAAGCACATCCCATACTGCAGCAAAAGCTTCCGACCTAGTTTCTACTGCTTGCGGACAACAAGTGTAAACAGAATTGCTTAGCTTTAGGTACGTACCTCACGGAAGAGAAAAGGAATTTTGGGAAGGAAAGTATTCAAAGCGCTCGATCAATTGATCGACAAAAGCCAGTGAAAAGCTCTTAACAAGCTCTCGAAACCCTAGCCCTAATTCTCGTTCCTCAGCAAACAGCAACGAAGACGATGGACGCGCGCTCTTCATCTTGTGTGTAAGAAGCCGCGCAGTTGGAGGGACTGATTCTGGCTGCTTTCATGGTTGTCCATTGCTCTTCCCAAGGACGCGAGATCCTTGAGCTCTTACAGACTCTCTCTGGATAGGTACTAATTTGGCATTTGAAGCTTTAGCTTGCTTGATGGCATTGCGGTGTTCCTTTGTAGCATCATCAGTCGCTCAGCAGCAGCAATGCTTGCTACTTGCTGCTCCTACACATCCTCTGCAATCGCTGGCATGGAAATATCGGTGTCCTCCTGCGAAGCGCCTTCTGACAGCCAGCAAGGCTCTGGCACCTACCTTCCTCATGAGTGCCATGCTGAGTGGCGAGCAGCAGACCAAAAGGATGGAGCACAGTGAAGCTGGTGCACTGGATGGCTACTTGGAGCGTGTTCAGGCTTGCAACAAGGGACAGGTCTCTCTCTCTCTCTCTCTGTGTCCATCTGTCTCTTTGTGTGCAATCTCCTTGAGAAAGGAAAGTGAGACAGGTTTGCTGTAACTGAAGTAGATTTGAGGGGTTGAAGAAGAATGGTTGCCAATTGAGGAATTTCCTCTTTGAAGACAACTACATTGCCATATCAAATGTTGTATGTTTGGAAAGAGGAGAGATTCTTTGTGATGACGATCAGAAGGACATTCTTCTCAAAATGTTCACCTATAGATTCATTGTAAGGGGCAAAGTATATAGTATCTCAGGAAAGTTCGATATCTCAGGATTGAGGCAAGGACTGCACAATCTCAGGGGGGAAAGGAAAGCTCAGTGGTTGAGTGAATGCAGCAGAACCCATTCCAAGATGGCAGACAACATCTGTAACTATTATACAATCACATCCTTGACAGAGGAATTGAAGATCTTGCTGCCATACTTCAGCTCCCAGAGTTTCCTCACAATTTGATTAACCAGACATGAGTGGTAACAATGGATTTTGCAGGAGAAGCGCAGCGAGTTTCTGCCCTTTGAGGTGGAGGGGAGCATGGTTGGGTATGTTCACCATAGGTACATCAAATTTCTGGACTAATCTTCTTCTTCTTCTTCTGGAATGAGGTTGTCTCACTCTGCAGCCTGCATGATTCATGCTAATGTTCTTCTCATGGAAATAGTAGTGATTGTGCATGGCATTAGAAAATTCCAGGACAGTGGCCTGACCACCATGAATCTCTGCAAACAACCCTAAGGTAGCAACTCTGATCACTGACATAGATTAGCTCTGCAAAGCTTGTCAAAAAACCAAACTATGATTCAAGTGTTTTTTTTCAGATTAGTGGAGCGATTCATTAAGTTCCCAAATGTATTTACTCTTGAAAAAGGCGACGCACAAAGTGATGGTGTTGGAGAAGAGAAGCTGATTCTACATAGGACATTGACATTAGCTGCCCTTCGCACAAAGGCTGTTGAAGGTGTTTTAAGGGTATTAAGGAAAGATGGAATTGTGCCTGGTGAACGCAATGAGGTATCTCCTTTGAAGAACTCCTCTGATTTACACAACTTTTGACTCTGGGTATTGCTTGCATTTTCTTACTGTCTTGAACGCTCCTAGTTACTGCAAGCAGTCCAACAAAATGTCAGCACTTACCAAACACAGACTAGATTGGCAAGCATGAAGGGTGAGTGTACTTGAGTTCTGATTTTGAGCAGAAGTTGCCAATGATTGTTAATATGCTTGGATGGCTTGTATATGTGCAGGTGTTCCCAGTTGTGACAAGCTTTGGGTCACACCCTCTTTTTGATTTGGACCGAGCAGCTGTTCCATATTTTGGGACTAAAGTAAGTTGTGCTATCTTCCCACTTACCAGCTGTTATAATTTGCTGTGTTGTGGGTGGTCCTCTGGATACTGTGCTTAGTTTACAGCAACCATTTTGAGCATGTATCTGTGGCTGAGATTCAAGACAGCCTGAAAGTATCTGTACAACACAATGCCAACCTTAAGTGAACTGTGACAACAAATGACAGGCATATGGGGTGCACATGAATGGTTATGTGCAAATTGATGGTGAAAAGCACTTGTGGGTTGCCAAACGCAGCAGTGACCGCCAAAACTTTCCTGGTGCATTTGACCATATTGTTGCTGGTGGCCAGGTCAGATCTTTTCCTTTCATGGAAGGTGTTATGCAAGGGTGCTTATGTATATATCTCATTGGTATGATACTTTGCTAGTATTTAGCTACCTGAAAGCTTCCAGGTTTTACGATTGTGGTGACTGTACTTAGCAGCATCATTGCTCCTAGTCTCATAACTGTATATGCAGCCTGCTGGGCTCAGCTGCAAGGAAAACCTGATCAAAGAAAGTGATGAGGAGGCTTCTATACCTGGTTGGCTAGCTGAGAAGTAAGTTGAACAGATTGGTTCTATTCTCATATTCTGAGACTGCATGCCACAAGTGTTGTAACACACTATACATGATTCTGGAGGAAGGAATTTCTTATATCAGGACTTCATGTAGCTCTTTGTAATTTCTCCAATATTGTGTACCTGGAGGCATGATCTCTGCTGAAATGCTTTGGTGTATTTGTAGGGCTGTACCTGTTGGTGCCGTCAGCTATGAGCAGATTGAAGGCGAAAGGATGAAAAGGGATGTTCTGTTTTGTTACGACTTACAGCTTCCACCAGATTTTCAACCGCACAACAAAGGTCTTTCCATAGGCACATGCTTGCTGAAAGTCCCTGTATCTTAGTTGTTTCTCGAATTGTTGAATCATATGTGTTCATTGTGTGCAATTGGTGCTGCTCAAATCTTTGCTAAAAGAATAGCATCACTGTTTTGCTCTGACAGATGGGGAAGTCGAAAGCTTTGAATTGGTACCAGTACATGAGGTGGCTGAAGTGGTCTGCACCTCCAATGCCTACAAGCCCAATTGCAACCTTGTCATCATCAACTTTCTATTCCGACATGGGTATGACTTGGTTTGTATTGATCAACTACTGTTTTAGTTTGAGTAGTTTCTCACTTTGAGTACTGAGTGACAAGATTGGTGGCCACTTTGCAGATGGAATCTTAAAAGTTGCAGTTGTATAATTTCTGCAGATATATACACCCAGATCAACCTGGGTATTTGCAACTTCTGAAAAGCCTGTGTAGCGGTGATTGCCAATGAGGGGATGCTGCTACTCAGTGAGCTTGTACAGTGAGTGAATGCTGCCTTGATCAATATCAAACAGGAGTGCAATCCAAAATATTCATTTCAGTCAAAAGTATCTCAAAGGATTCACCAACCTTGGGCCAAAGGAGTTGTGGACAAATGTTGAAAGAAATTATAGTTCATGATAGGTCAAAGGATCAGAGATCAAATCAACTTTGTTCTGACAATTTTCAGTGTTGAAAGACAACATGTTTTAATTTATACAAATTTTCTACCAAGATCTGAAGCTTTCAGTCTCATAACAATGCTATTTTACAAAATATAGGTATTTGTTGTTTTAGTTCTGTTTCTCTTCAAGATTCTGAACAAAAAGATTCAAAGTACAAACTTTTGAATTTGTTTGTGCCAGGTACATGTTTGATACTGTTTATGGGTATACCTGTTTTTGAGAGCTTATTGTAGCTGTTGTTGCACATTCTTGAATGTCAAAGCAGGTAGAAAAATCTGAGACCTGAACCATATCTACCAGCTCATAGTTCCTGTACATGATGAGAGAAATCTGAGAAATCTGGTTATAGGCCTCAACTTGTCCACAAGCTTCTTTATGCAATCGTGTTTTATGCAGATGCAAAGCACCATGTGTACCTGTGCAAAGTCCAGTTCTGATGGGAAGTCATACATATGTTGGAAAGAGTAAGAGATCTGGCTTTTTTTTGCCCTCTCAAAAGATGAGTTAACACAAAAACAAACTGCACGTGTTATCAACTCCCTCCCACACCAGCCAGACTCACCAAGATGACTGATCTGAACCATTATGCACAAAGAGGCTGGAAGAAAAGCACAATCTTGTTGATGGGTTGAACTTTCCATGTTGCTGTATGCCTTTAGAAGAATCATGTGAGAAGCAAATGAAAGTGCAGAATCCTTTGGATCTAAGGATATGATCTCTTCCTCCAGCTACTTGGCATAAAGCACGAGATGGCTAAGCATGAGGAAGAGCAAAGAAAACCTCTGAAACCATATTATAAATAGAATTGCAAAGGAGAGAAACTACACTGCACTACAGATCCACATCCCCATTAGTGTTTTTGCACACAGTCATAATCGAAAGACGGACCTCATAAATTGCTCTCACTAATTGAATGCAGATTGTTCCCTGCAGGTATGAAAACATTCTTGTAGATTCTCATGAGAGATATGGACAGATGAAACATGTCAAGAGCTGTGGGTGTTGGCATAGCTGGGTGATTGTATCTATGGAGTCTGGATTTGAGCTGCGTGTGGTAGATGGAGAGTGCAAGGACTCTATAGTTGGGTCATAGATTGTAATGCATATGTAGAAGGAGAAAGATTGAAGCATCATTAGTGTGCAATACAAATCATCTAAGTTCAGAGTAGTTGTTAGACAAAGGATGAATCAATTGGACATAGAAGAAATTTCATTGGAAATTTCATTCCCGCCTATCCTACACATTCAATCAAGGTTGTCATTGCATTTGTGCTTGGTGTCTTCTAAATAGAAGTTGGTATTTTGCATTTTCACAGAGAATTCAATTTCACTAAAACCATGTTGGAGATAGTAGGGCAATTATTACACCATTTGTGCAGGTTGCTTCGTTCGCAACAAGGAATTTCACTACTTTAAGATAGTTAGAGTTGGAGTTTACTAGGGCTTTTATTTGAAGCTTAGAGCCCTTCTCCTTTTGACCTTCTAGCAATAAGCAAGTGTTAGACTCTATACATCTTGTTATCACCTAATAAAGTTTTGTGTTTTTAATAGACAATCTTTACCTTTAATATGTGTTGCTTTCCTAATCTCAAGATAGAAAAAACATTGTTTCTCTTGAGGTTATGAGGTCATTTTCTTGAGTTCTTTCAAGATAGTTGCTGTAAGCACCTTAGTATACTTGTTCACATGTGTTAGTCTGAAGAACAATTTGTTTGACACTAACAAAATTCAAAGTCTCTCAAGTTTTTTTCATCAAGTTTTCATCAAGTTTTTTCCTAAAATCTTTTGGCTTGCCCAATCATTCAATTCACAAGTTGTGAAAAAAACTTGTGGTTTAGTACCCAAAGCAACTTCATCACTATTGTGTACTTGTCAGTTTAAGCCCTTTCAAGTTTTCCTGAGAGATTAACTCACTTTGTGTAAATTTATTGAATGGAAAAACCCTTAAACTTTTGACAATTATATTTCTCACATGATTTATCATTATTTGTGTCAACATTTTCACTTTTGATATCTTCAAGTGTTGTCATCAACAACCTTTTTTAATTTAGAGAAAATTTTGCAACTAACACTTGAAATATATATATTGGATAAACATCAATTTATTACAAATGCATTTTGCTTACCTTAATAAACCCCCCATTGGCTTAAGTTGAAAGTACTATAACTACAAAACATGTAACTACATATGGTGGGTGTTTTCAAGGTCTCATTGCTTTGCTAAATCATTTGAGTCTCAATTCATTTTCAATGCTACGAAGCTAAATTAATGAACAATTATGGTTTTTTTTAAACTAGTGTAAACCCTGTGCAAAACTCTCCCCTTTCTACAAAGCACACCACAGGGAACGGGTAGTGACTGAAAAAAATTTCCAGGCACTGCCCGGACAGACAGACAGACACTACTGTTGCTTTAATATATAAGATGGTTGCTCCCAAGTCCACCTCTTGGTTGTTAGCGCTCGATTTTTTCCTTTTCCACTAAGCAATATGACCTTAACATATGATATGATATGGGTTGTTTCCTTCTTGAATTTGGATTTTAACATTCAAAATTTGTTTTTACACAATCATGGCTAGGATTTAGAGTTTCCTTGGGGTTGATCAAGCTTTGGGCCATTGTAACATATTGAGTGTTTTACCTCATGCCATAAACATTATATGTTCCACTTTAATAAATTTTGCAAAAAATCAGCTATTTTTGAATTTGGTGAGCTTTTCACCCCTAGTCACAAGTCATTCCCATATTTTGCCACATATGTGAATTTGGTCCTCCAAAGCCCACTAAAGTTCTTTTCAACTTACTCGTGGTTGGATCATTTAATTTCTGCTCAAATAAAAATAATTATATTTTTAATTTATTATCAACTTCATTGCACCTACACCCAATGGCTTAAGCTTGTTGTGTTCATTTATTTGCTAAAGCATTATGAAAAAGGTTACACCATTACAATGAAAAAATTCAAATAACAAGGCAAAGAAAAAAAAAAAAAACTTTTTTTTTTGCTCTTTAAACTTAGTTTCTTTTTTTCCTTTTTTTTTTTTTTTTTTTTTTTTTTTTTTTTTTTCGAATTAATTGTTTGCATTGGATTATAGGTTTCCTATTGCATGGCCTTTCTTATGGTTCTTTTCACATTTCCCTCATAATACTTGTACACTATCAATCATTGAGGAATATTTAAAGAGTGGTTCCCCTTTGCCACAAAAAAATGACCATAATTTAAACATGATATTCACATTTCACTTACCAAATCGAACCTTAAGAAAAAAAATTTACAAGCCTATACCCTTCTTTGATAAAAGTTTCCAACCTTTCCACAATTTCTTAAATGGTTTTTCATCATTAAATTTTGTACTAATTAAAGGAAGAAAAAAGGTTGAGAAAGCGCAAAGCCTAGTTCACTTTCATTCACTACTATTAATGGACTCTTGATTGATTTCCTTTCAGTTAGTTAGTTAGATGTTTCAATTTGCTAAGTTTTGAGGAACAATTGAAAATTTTCTTATGTTCAATTGATTCATCCTTTGTCTAACAACTACTTTGAACTTGGATGATCTTGCATTGCACACTATTGAAACTTCAATCTTCTTGGGACCTTATTAAGGTCCTCAAAACATCTGAAGTCTTCATGGGACCTTATTAAGGGCCTCAAACATCTGAAGTCCCTTGCACACGTACTTTGGATTGTCACCCTTGTGAAATTCTCAATAGGACCTTATTAAGGGCTCAAACATCTGGAGCTTGGAGTCCCTTGCTTAGGCACCTAGGATCATCCTTCACAAAATCCTTGTAGGACCTCATAAGACCTTATTAGGGGCTCAAACATTTGGAGCTTGGAGTCCCTTGCTTAGGTACCTGGGATCATCCTTCACAAAATCCTTTTAGGACCTTGTAAGGGGCTCAAAATGTCTGGAGTCCCAATGTGTATAGGTAACTGGAATCATCCCTCACAAAATCCTCACGAGACCTTATTAGGGACCACAAACGTGTCTGGAGTCCCTTGCAAAAGGTACATACCTGGGATCATCCCTTACTAAATCCTCATAGGACCTAATTAGGGGCTCAAATGTCTCTCTCAAGTCCCTTGCATAGGTACCTTACTGTACCTTACACATTTATTAACAGCTGTAGAGGCCCAATTCTGTTTTTTTCTTTTTAATGTAAAATGAGAAATGCAGAACTTTCATTGAAAGTTATCCAGAAACCATGTGCTGGCCTGTATACTTGTTGCCAGCACATTTATTTGCGTAATGGCTCCAGAGAGTAAATTTCCGTTTTTTAATCGGCTGCAAATAGGCACACATGCATCATTATCACACTGATCCATGATGGCAGAATCAACCTGCCAACAAAGCTGTTCACATTTTGGAATCGACCTCTCAAAAGCTATCGACATTCTGGAATATGCGAAACTTTGAACCCTCCGAGTACAGCCGCTCATCTTGCATTATGTGGCATATCCTAGATCGTAGGATAGCGAAATATTCCGTATTATTTGACAGAACAGGACACCGCCTATTACGGTGCGGAAAATGAGGTGGGTAGTAATTGCGGTGATGAAAACGTGGTTCCCGGAACGTCGAGGAGACATGTGGAATCTGCGTCTTCTACCTTCTGGCGGTGCTGGATCGCGAAGGATGTCCTTTGCGTGTGTTTGTTTCTGTACTTTGTTTTCAGTCGCGTTCAAGCTTCCATCGCCAGCTTCAAGGACTGTTTTTCTTTCCCTTTTTTCTTGAAGAAGAGGCCGTGAAATTTTTGCTTTCAAATCTTGCAGCGTCTACGCTGTGAAGAAATTTTTTTTTGCCTTTTTTTTGGTTTGGTTTGGTTTTGTTTCCCCAAGGTCTTAGTCCGAAGAGGCCGTGCAAAATTCTTGTTGCTCCTGCACGCACCATGGGATTGAAGGAAGATTTCGACCAGGCCGCCAAGGATGCGCTCACGTTGCCAGAGTCCACCACCAACGAGGATAAGCTCATCCTCTACGGTCTCTTCAAGGTGGCCACCGTCGGGAAACCGGAGACGAGCCGCCCTGGAATATTCGATCCCAAGGGACGGGCCAAGTGGGACGCCTGGAAGAAGGTAGAGGACAAGTCCCAGGACGAGGCCAGGCAGGAGTACATTGTGAAGGTGACGCAGCTTAAGGAGGCGTGAGATTGATATCTGTTTGCCTCATATATATCTTTGCATACAGTTTGCCGATGCAGGCGGCTCATTTGTTTTGTTGCTATAATATTCCTCTGTGTTAGTACAATACGTGGAGCAAAAGAGGATAATGCATCATAAGGGTCTTGTCTTGCATATACCTGAGGCAAGAGATGGATTGTGAACAGTACTTTGATTCAATAAGATTGATTTCTAAGGAGGATAAGAACATTGATGGCACTATCCATTGGCTATGGTTGTTTTGTTCTCTTTCTTTTGTTTTTGTCAGATTTTTTTGGTCAGGTCTTTGTTTTGTCAGAAGTTGTTCCTCATTCACTATTTCGTAAGAGCTTCATGTTGGCATCATATAAGTCCAGGGAAAATTTTCCTGCCTTACCAAGGACATCTTTCCATTTAGGCTGCTGTGACAGTAGCTTTCCATTATGTTTCTTCAACTAGCTGTGCTCGAAGTTATCTCACAGCTCTACCGGTCAAGCATTAACTATTTGCAGAAGCGGTGAGAGCTGTGAATCAAACTGGGACTCACGGTGCAGTGTTATCTGTCCTTTTTTCATGTGAACATGTGTTCCCAGAGTTCCTAACATGATTCCATTACATATTTTCAATGCACTTGCAGCTCTCCAATGGAAAGCAACTGTCCTGGCAGCAAGGAACAAGGCCCTATGTCAATGGCTTTCCATTAAGCTGTTGTGATCACCATTACACACAATCTGTTGTGATCACAGCAGCCCAATGGAAAGAGACCCTAAGAGATACATTCTGACATTTCCAATCTGGCATGGCTGTTCATCCAATCATTCAAGCTAGCTGTGACTTCTACTTCTAGCCACTGGAACATTGCCTTGATGCATCAACTTGAGACATAGAAACTGGTTAACCAGTGGCCAATTTGTTGGCTGCTAGATTCAGTCATGACTGTATGTTTGTTCCTCATTATCTAGTTGTTTCTTCTCAGGTGTTTGTTTTGGGGTGTTGTCCATACAGGCGCTATCTTGCAGGTTTTGTGAGCTAGGTTTCTTGGATTTGGCCATGGTACATACTCCAACTCTCTATAAGCAAAGAAATTATTTCAAAAAAGATGATGGCAGGTGATATTGCAGTACTAATTTCTGCACTGCTTGTGCAGCATCTTGCTATCAGAAGGGTTTTGTCAGAATGGCTGGTCTCAGATGTTACACATCTGGGGAGGATCTGCAGTAGCGTGGGGCTTGCCACCCTCAATGATTCATGGCAGATTCTAAGCATGACACTGCACATGCTGTTGGGAAGTTCTGTCTGTCTGGTTTAGGGACTTGGATAATCAGGTACATATCTATCACATGTCCAGCATTCAGCATGAGTCAAGGTGATGTTGCCAATGTGTCTGAACTGAAGCTGGAGAATGCACCAGCATCATGTTGATGCCCTGGGACATTGTGTTCAGGAGTTCTTTATGAACAAGGTCTTGCTTGACATGGCAGTTTTCATCCTCTTCATCCTTGGCTACATGAAGTACCGTCAAAATTCTGGCTGCAATGACGACTCCTGTGCATCTTATAATCAGGTATGGCTTTCAACTCTGCTCCATGCACATGCTTAATGTTACATTTGTCAGCCTATGATCCAGTTTGGTGAATGAGTGATAGCTAGCAATGTCTTGAGTGATAAGTTGTCTGTTGGAAACCACATGTAGCTTGTCAGTAAAGGTGTAAGTGCATATCCATCTTGGATTTCATTAGCTCCAGTAGCTAGAGCTATGCAGGTCATTGGGCAGGAGGTGTATTCAACTGTGTCTAAATGAATGTTTACATCTTATGTATAACAGTGAACCCAACTAGCGTGAGGTCCACCAGATGACTTGATTGTTGAAAATCTGAAATATTCAATTTGGGTTTGTTGAACCCATTGTTTTGAAATAGTGAAATAGTTGTTAAAATCAGAGTTTTGTTTTTTTGTTAAACCCAGGCTTTGTATTTGAAAGGCAACCTTGTGCAATATACATTATCTAAAAATAAAAGCTTCAAAAGTCTGATTTGATGGATAGGTCCTTGTGTAATGGGTTTCTTGAAATTGGCTATCTGCCCCATCAGCAGTGCCCATGAACAACCCTGATTTTGCAAACAGGTTTTCACAGCTTTAAACTTGGCCCATGACAATCTCACATTTCATGTGTTATGAGAGGGTGTGGAGTACGCAAACAAGTTCTCAATATAAATTTTGCCCAAGACAATCTCATAGTTCATGTCTTATGGAAGAGAGTGGGGATGGTCCTTAGTTCTCACCAGTCTTGTGAGGTTATTTGATTTTGTTAATAACTTCCGGTCGTTTTGTTGGCCTTGCCTTGGTAGGCAAGGATATTGTGTTTAGATTTGCTATAGAGTATAGTAGCTTAAGGGACTTTTGCCCCTAGGTAATAGGTCTATTTTTATATGAGGATTTTTGAAAGATGACCATTTTGGCTAGTGTTGAAACTTGAGATTAGTAACAGAGTTATAATATTTTTGAAAGATTATTTGGGTTTCTTTTAGAGGATTTTTTTTTAAGATTATATTTTTGGATGGTGAAATATTTTTATTTTTATTTTGATAATTTTAATTTTTTTTTAATTTTAATTTTTTTAATATGATGTTGCTGAAGTGTTGAACATCCATAAATTATATGTAGCCAAATTTGGTGATATTCAAAATATGAAAGTGGAAAATCTTAAGCACCTTTCATATTGTAAGCAATTGTTGTGATTAAGACTTTCATCATTTTTGAGTGACTTTCTTTAAAGAAACAGAGAATTTGTGACAGAACATTGATTTTTTCCAAATTTTTTGGGTGAAAAATGGTGAAAATTCATCACAAAAAATAATTCACTGGGTCTGATCAATCTATATATTATGATAGGTGTTTGTTTGACCATGCCATGCCCACTCTCAAACTGTGAGGCATCCATTCTGCCCGGAAAGTTGTCAATGAGGGGCAGTGTGCAAGTTTATTTGTTTCACAATTTTTGGACCAATGGAACAAAATTTATTGAATTTATAATGATTTTGTTTTCTGAAAATAGATTATAATTTTTTTTATAAATAATTTTTGGCTTTCTCACAATTGGGTTCCATAAGAACTCTGCATTTTATGGAACAAAAGTTATTGAATTTATAATGATTTTTATTTCTGAAAATAGATTATAATTTTTTTTTTTTAAATTTGGTTTTCTCACAATTGGGTTCTATAAGAACTCTGAATTTTACAGCCAGTATGAATCAGAATAGTATTGGGGTTGGGTGACCTTCTAGGATGTTTTAAATATACTTGGTGCTAATGGCATAGGAGCCTGCCCACTAGTTTGCATGCCCACTAACATAGGATGACTTTAGGGATAACCGTATTGTTCCCATGTGTTCTCCAAGTTGTTCCCAATATCATCAAACTTTTTTTCATCTCATATCTCCTTTATCCACCTTAGTTTCCTCTCACAAATAGGTTAGGTTCTCAAAAAAAAATACAAAATGAAAATCCTTGGTTCGTTTCAATTGTCGATTCTTAAAAATCTGGCAACTAGGTACCAAATCTCAACAAACTCGAGTTTTTGAGAACCATTGGTTAGGATTCCATATGCTTGACCCTTACCCATCAATTCTTTTGGTGAAGAAGAGAGAATCGCCCAACACTGGTATTAACCATCTCTGTGCATGTAGTTACCTAGTATCATAGTACCTTGGCTATTTCAACACATGTCTGTAGAATAAATAATTAATTTTGAAACATTCATTTCAACAAATGAAATATTCCTAAATATTCACTATTTTCCTTCACAATATTTTTTTGATTTGGAAGAAATAATTTTTGAAAATTTCAACATTTCTGAAAATAATATAATTAGTGTCAAACTGGCCAAGGTACCAAGGTAACCCGCCAATTGTCATACCTGTTAAGTCAGTGTTAAAATAAAAATCTAGGTGACATCCTAGGTGGCATGCAAAGTTAAATAAAAATCTAGGTGACATCCTAGGTGGCATGTAAAGTTAAATAAAAAATCTAAGTGACATCCTAGGTGGCATGCAATGTTAAATAGGCGATAACTTAGTGTTAGCTTAACATAAAATCTTCATGATAAGTAAGTTTTAAGTTTTAAATTACTAGCATGATGAGGGTACTCAACACTAGAGCTCCTAAACACCAAGTGTGAATGCACCTTTAACACACTCATAATATGTCGCTTTTTGGATGAGACCATGGGAAAACTCACATGGGCCATGACTCAAGTGGGCTTTTTTTGAAGTGTAAACCCAATTTAGACCAAAAGAATGGACCATGAGCATTTTTTTAATAAAAATTTATTTTGTTAAAAAAACAGAAGGAAATGTGGTGCCCTAACTTTTTGTTCATCTCCTATGTCTTTTTTTTTCTCTCTCTCAATCTAGGTTTTTTCTTTGGCTTTCTTCTTTTTCATTCTTGGTTTTTGTTTTATATTAAAAATAATTAAAAACCATAAATCAACGACTAAGATTATTTAGGAACCCATGGGCTTTCACTATTTCCCTATTTCCCAACTCTTTGAGGTATGCCTAAAAACAATTACCCCAATGGCCCTAGCAACATTATACACAACTATCCATTTAGGATTCCAAGACGAGTTTTTTCATCCCAAGTCATTTGCTTGGGCGTGGGCCCTAAACTACCCTAGTGTAAACTAGTGTTGTGCATGTATACAATTTAGGACTTGCACTCCGTGTAAGTGTAAATCTTTTTTTTTTTATAAAATTTACATGCCGTGTAAATGTAAGTGCAAGTGTAGGATCACAAAATGTGTAAGTGTAATTAACAAACTTGAAACGTGTAAGTGTAAGGTTGTGTAAATAATTTTTCATTGTTTAAAAACAGTGCAAGTGTAAGTGTAAATCACTTACACTATTTTTACACACCATGTAAAGACATGTAAATGTAAAACTACTTACACATTGTGTAAAACGAAAAAAAACAAATGAAATAAATAAGATGTTAAAACATGCAAACTTTGATAAAATTGATCATTTGAAAGGTTACATCAATTTTAGTTTTCAATGTGATCATAGAATTGGCACCTTCATCAACTTGACAACATGGGATAAGAGATTAATCAAAACAAAAAAAATTCCATGTGTAAAATGAACAAAACATTATTGAAATCATGGATACATGTCCCAATTCTGCACACACTCTTTTACGTGATCCTCAACTTCATTAGGAAACTCAGCATCCAACAAACCTAGTATTTCCTCGTCAGTCTCTCCAAACCCATCCACATCTTGAGGTCCTTTCTTAGCCTCAAATCCAATAGTGGGATCATTAGGCCAATTCTTGATTAGAAGAACTAAGAGATCCAAGTTCTTCGAATCAAGTCTACAACAACAGACTTGTGAGAATGCCCGTAATCAAAAATACTCTCTTTGTCTCAATCTAACTACTAGGTATGCTTAGAATCGTTCTAGCTAAATAGGCAATTGTTGGAAATTGCCCTTCATGTTTTAACCACCAAAGAAGAGGGTCTTCTACTTCTCCTAAGGGCACATCAAATGTGCAAAAGCATGATAATTCTTGTCAAACCCACATTCACACACATAATCTTCAAATGAATTAACTTGAAAATTGCAAACAAAAAAAAAGTCAAGTCATAATGTTTTGTAAATAAATATAAAAAAAGTATGAAAAAAAACACTTACTTGTTCGAAACAAGTTTCATCTTCAAACATTCCATTCCAAAAACAACATTTGTATTGCGCATAGTTTCTTGCACAATAGGTGAAGAAGCATTGGATCGTCCATGGTGTTTTTGATACAAAGTCTTGAGGGTAGGGAGGAGAAATTTTATATCATATGCAACAACAATCCCAATTGTAGAAAAATGACCAATATATTTTCCCACTAGACTCAAGTCTTTAAATCGAGGATCCAACATAAGAACAACCATATTGTGAACTTTATAAAGCTTGAAGCAATCCATGAAATCAAGGAAAGGCCTTAAAACAAAAGCTACTTGTTTTAACATGTTGGCACCAAGCTTTCTCACCTTAGTGCGCATGTCCATCTCTTTAGAGGCATCAACTTCAACTTACAATTGCAATTCCTCCTTGGTAAGTCTCACATATAACTTGATTGCAAAAACAAGAGCATCAAAGAATAACCAATACCCACAACGTTGATTGACTACACATGTAGTCACTACAGGGGAAAGAACATCACAAATTGCTTCAGCAATTGCCCAAGTTTGTGTTGAAAGAATCATGTTTACTGAAGCCTCTATTTGATGACCATAGCACATGGTAATGGTAGCCTTGTAGGCTAAGCAATATTGAAACATAGCAACCTTGGATGCAAAATGCATCTTCATTGAAGTTGTTAGTTCACATTTTGGCAAACCAAATTCTAGGCATGCCAACTTCCATTCTTTTGCACCTTTGCTTACAATACACAATGAAAGGAGATCAAATTTATTGAACATTTCACAAGTCATAAGTTATAATGCTTGTATTAATGAATTCCAGATTTTCAACATACCTAAATTTTTGGGCCGTGTGATGCAAGATTGAAGAGATGATTGTGCAAATTTCACACTAATTGGCGCCATGTCTTTGAAAATCTTGTCATCATTTGTAGCATATTGAGTTGCCTTGCTCATAACATGTCCAAAACATGCACCATCAAGAAGGACAAGCAAACTCAATGCTTCACATGAAATTATAGACTTTAGGGTTGTGGTCATGCTTGCCAAGTTAGTGCATTCGTCTTTTTCATAACACAAAACCTTGGAAGTGAGACCAAATGTCTCGAGCATGGTCTTCAATTGCCTTGCCAACCCTACTCCCGTAGTTTCATTGGCTTCAAAAAGGCCTATTATAACATGATGTGGCTTTCAATCTACGAAAAGAAAATTTACAACAACAAAAAATAAAATCTTGTTGCCCCCTACTCATCCATAAATCAAATGTTGTTATAACTGTAGGTGTGGCATTAAACAAAGGTTGAACATGCAACTATAAACAACATGTAACCATCTTTGGAAGGATTTCTTCGGATAATGTATTTCGAAAAGGAAAAACCATTTTGGGATCCAACCTCAAAACTAACCTCCACATCCACACATTTTCACACGTGCGTAAGGGGAAAAACCCTTTAGCCGTTAGCAACACCAAGTCTTCTAGAAATAACTTTTGAGGTCCATCTTGCTTCTTGTAAGGAGTTTTGTTCCTAAAAAATATAAAAATAACACCAGGTGTTATTTTGAATCGTTTTTTGGCTAGTTGCATGGCCTTGCAATGGGCATCATCTGTTATTTGTGACCCCAAAATATTGTCTGTAGCAACTTATTCGACATATGAAGTTACAAGCTCAAGATGTTCAGCTTCAATGTGCCTTTTCATGGAATTAATCCCAAATGAAATGTTGTAAGCAATGATCCCATTTTTCCCTTTAGTTTTTTTCTCAATCAAGGAAGGAGGGACAACATTGGGAAAACATATGAAAAATCTCAATTGTTGCACTTGATCACAATTGGGAAGATCCCCATTGTTCACAACAAAAAAAGCCCATGGGATAGACTTTCAACCATAACCAGCCCAAAATTTGGCTTGTTTGTGTAAAGTCAATAAAGTTTCTGTTCGATTTCTATCCCTATTATTTGAAATTGAGGTGTTCATGTTAACACCTATAAATGAATAACATGTTCCCCTAACTATAGGATTGAAAGGACTCTCTTTAGCCAAGGACAACTCCACATGATGTTTTCCTTGAAAGGGCAAAGAGTCGAAATTTGCAGTTTCACATAATGTTCTAGTTATTCTACCATACCCTAAAACATTACATTAAAAAAAAAATCAGATATTTGATCACAATTTGTGACTTCTTTCAATCAAATCAAAACATGCCAAAATGATAATAAAAAATGACATCTTGCTTCAAAAACCCTACTATTATCAAAACTTGATATGTTGTAGATTGTTGCACAAAACCACTATTGTTGTTTGTTTAAGGTGCTTTAGATACCTCTTCGATATTGTTGTTAACCAAATTTTGATTTGTTGTTGTAGATCAAATTACATTGTTGCACATTCAATCATTGTTGTTATTTGTTTAGGGCATTTTAGATACCTCTTCAATATTCAAGTATTGTAACACATTCATAATGTAACATCCCAAAGTTAATTGCAATAAATCACCTATCTTATCTCAATCCCTCATTATGACAAAAAAATTAAACTATTACATGATTTGCTAATTGACAATGTTTTTGTATTTGCAACCTTAGATCATCTAAATTGACGCTACAAAGATATATTAACACTTGACCTGCAGAAATCTATTGGTACCTGAATTGTCAATTGACCTTACCAAGTAACAACAAATCTTTGCAAACTTCAAGACTTAGACTTTCCTAACTTTTTTAACTAAAAAACAACAACATTTGAATGAAGGTTAGGTGGCCCAAGCACCTTGCTCACCTAAAATAAATTAGAAAACATGGTGAAGATTAAGCTACATTAATTTGTGTCATCCTTTAAGTCATAACACTTTTGGTTTTTGCACTTAATAAACAATAGGAAGTCCAGCAAGACTACAAGGGGGGGAAATGGGAACAATACGAAAAATCATGAAAATGATGACCAAATTATAAAAGGTGAGTTGGGAAGTTCTTGCTCACCTAAAGAACTTGTTGGCGGTGATGTTGGGCTCCACCAATTTCTCTTCTTGGAACCTACACACATAAAATAACGTCAAATAGGAGCAAGACCTTGCACACACAAAACATCAAGGTCCTAATCATAAACAAAAACAAGAGGCATGAGACCATTAAAGCCTCACAGATCGATCATGACCATGAAAAACACATGAGCAAGTAGAAAACACCAACAAAACTAGGTCAAGGGCATGGTATTGTTCACTTAAAGGAACTAATGGCGCACATTGAACTTCATCGACCTTGGCTCTTGAAACCTACAAGCACAAAAATGATGACAAACAAAAGCAAGACCGCACACACAACAACAATATTGAACAAGAATAGATCACGCGCACACAAAAACAATAGGCACAAAACCCTTAAAACTTCATAGAGCTTCACCACCTTAAAAAACACATGAGTAAGTAGAAACCACCAATATAGTTGAATTAAGGGCATGACATTGTTCACTTGAAAGAACTAATGGCATGCATTGAGCTTCACCACACATTGAACTCTAGTGGACATCGAGTTCTACTATGCATAAAGTTCTACTAAGTTGCATGTTGAATTTTACAACGTTGTGCGTTAAGTTGCATTACACTACAAACTTTGTTGTGCTACATTGCGAACTATGTTGCATTGTGTTATGTTGCGAACGTTATTATGATACATTACATTCGAATTTTACTACATTGCACTGCAAGTTTTGTTGCATTGCGTTGCGTTGCTCTATAGGCTCTACTATGTTATGAATTTCACTGCTCTACATTATGAGTTATGTTGCAATGCGTGTTGAATTCTATTGTGCATCAAGTTTTGCCGATCCTAATTCTAATAACCTACACACATAGAAACAACGATTAACAAGAGCAAAATCGCACACAAAAAAACAAGAATGAATAGGATGAAATTATACACACCCAAAAACAAGAGGCACAAAACCCCAAAAACCTCACAAGCTTCAGCACCTTGAGAAACACGTGAACAAGCAGGAAAACACCAGAAAAGCTATGTCAAAACACAACATACTCATTTGAAAAAGCTTTGCTATGTGTCTTGTTTTGTTGATCTTAGTTCCTAAAACCTATACACACAAAAACGACAACAAGAGCATTACTGCACACCCAGAAACCACAATAAATAGGAGCAAGATCGCACACACACGAAAACAAGAAGTGAAAGACCCCCGGAACTTCACAAAACTTCACTACCCGAAAAACACGTGAGCAAGCCAAATAACACCAGGAAAGTGAGGTTAAGGCATGCCCTTGTTCCCCTGAAAAAAATGATGAGCTTTATGCACTCCAACGCATGTCAAATTCAGCCATGTGTTAAGTTTTCCCCTCCTTGGCTTTTGGAACCTACACATATAAACAACAACGAATAAGAGCAAGGCCACACACAAAACAATGATGAATAGGAACAAAACCATGTGCACACAAAAGCAAAAGGCGCTTGAGACTTGAGACCACTGAAGCTTCAAAACTTCGTTGCCTTAAAAAACATATGAGTAAGCAAAAAACACCATAACAGTTGGGTCAAGGCATGACATTGCTTGCCTAAACAAAATGATGGCAACAAAAGCTTACAGGTCCTTTGCGATGGTGATGACAACAACCAACATTAGACTTCATTGCTCTAGATTTCTACACATAAAAAATGACAGAGGGAAGTAAAACGACACATAACACTAGCCATCACAAACACATGAACACCAAACAATGATGGGAGCAAAACCTTGAGGGGGTAAAAGAACAACTTGCTCACCTGAAAACAACATGAAAAAGGACAATGGCAAGCTCCAATGGCAGTGGCGCACAACAAAAACAAACAAAGGAAATGTTGCACACACAAGCAACTCCCTTCCTAACCCTAATATGTTTACATAGATATTACACGACCTTAAGTTTTTACACGGGGTCATGTACATACTTTTTTTTTTTTTACACTACCCGCATGTAAGTGTAAGTGTAAGTGTATAAAAAAATGATGTGTAAGTGTAAATCATTTACTCTTACATGGATTATACACGCCATATATATGACCATTGACACTTACACACACAACACTGGTGTAAACCCAAACTGACCATTCTTCATAATTTCAACCAATGAAGGATTTTAAATTTGTGTGGTCTGAAGCCCAAGCCTTCTAGTGTAAACACTTAGGGATATATAAGCTTTTAAATAATTAATCTAAAGGTAAGAATACATAGTAGTTTAAAGCAAAATTTTGGCATTTTGCACACACAAAATTTGAAAAAAGAATATTTTGTTGAAAATTCATTTTTTCAAAAAAAAATCCCCAAAAAAAAATGTTTCTAAAAAATTATCACAATTACCTTCAACATAAAAGGGTGCTTAAGATTTTTTTACTTTCATATTTTGAATATCGCCAATATGGTTAAATATTGTTATGGATGATTGCCACTTGAAATTGAAAAAATAAACATTGGTATTACATAGGCTTTGCAAATTACCATAGTATCTTATTGGATTTGGCAATGGGGTGTTGAATTATTTATTTATTAAAATATTATAATTTTGGCATATAATATGAAAATTTCAATATTTTTGGATTGCATTATAAAAATATTTAATATTTTCAACATAAATGAAGACATCAATATTTTTTCATCCATTTTGATACATAATATTTGTCTTTTTGTTTCTTAATTCTTACTTGCATTTACTTTTACATTTCTTGATTTTTCTAGCACCTTTCAATTCACCTCTACAAACTTTAGACATTAGTGGATTGCGATAGGATGATCCATGAACAATTTATGTTGTTGATTATCAATGACAATTTAATTGTGATTTTTTATGAAACATGCTTCCAAAGCAAGCTTGCACCAAATTTTGAAATTTACACAAGGTATCCACCAAACATTTGAACCTAACCTATCCCATTTTTCACTCAAGCTTGGGCCATATTATCAACCAAGTGGAGCATGTGCAACCATGACAATGAAGTAGCATAACAATGATTAGGGCTTACATCTAGAAGGGTTTTAGAACTTCTAACATGGGCAACTCAAGCTTTTGATATTTTGAGATTTGGGCAATGAATTTCTCAAATTTTGAAATTCAAAAAAATTAATTTTACATGAATTTGATTGGATGTTATAATATTGAATTACATAAAAGAAAAAATAAATGATCACCATTTAACCTATTTAGGGGTGTTTTCATGCAAAAGAATTTTGCCCGTGATTTTTTGAAGCTCTATTGTGGCATATAATTGAACCAAATGTTTTTTTTTTTAAAGAAAAATACTTGACAATAACAAATAATGTTGACTCAATAAGTTCCAACAAAAATAATCATGTAAACTGAAAAAATGGAATCTTTTTTTGGTCATGGAAAAAGTCCTTACATTTATGTCATAGTTAATCAAGAATTAAAAGTTCTTTTGGTTGTAATTTATAACATCCTTTGTGGAATTCCTTAATATGAATACACCCTTCCAAAACATCTATAGATGAGCATTCACCTTTTATTGATGTTTTCTTTTTAAGTATAAATGCATAAATGTAGGATAAATATTTAAGGTGATTTGAAATACATGTATAATCTTTGTATAAATATAGCATATTGACAAGTGGAGAAGACAATTAGTCATGCAACTAGCATTGAAAAATGAAGATATGATATTGAAAACATTTTAAGGGAAATAAAAAACAGTGGTGAAAAAAAAACCATTTCGCAACTTTAATAATGCATTCAAGCCATTCCCATGATAGTAAATGTTAAAACAATCTACTAAAGTTGCAAAAGTATAAAACAACAATCTTGTTCAAGGTGGATAAACCAAAATGCATAAAGTAAAAATATTTACTAGTCACTTGTTATATATCAAACAAATCCATCTTAACTTACATCACTACAAAATGTGGGAATCCACATCATTCATGGGATGATTTTTGCATATTGCATCTTTGTACCCACTTCAAAAGAACTAAATACCTACTTGTGAAAAATTAGATCTGGAATACAAACCAATAGGGTCGGATAAAAGTAAGGTGAATTTGAAATTTGACCAACTAGGTAAGGTAAGAAAGATGGTAGTATAAAGAATTGTCTAGCAAAATGGGGTATATTTTCTCTTGGTATGTATTATTTATACATAGGTACATCCACAATGCACATTGATGACTTGTTCACCAAACATTAGGTGATACAATAATTTACATGCATGTGAGGAATTCATTTCCTAATGAGTGAACAATGTTGTGTAATTTAATGTAGCATTATGTGCATACTTAAGGTATCTTGTTAGGACACTAGTTTAATAAATGCATTGCAAGTCTTCTTTTCTATAAGATTTGTAAGGAGATCATCAAAATGACAAAGATTAGAAAAAAATCATGAAGAGTTGGCCATTCTCCAAAATGTAGGAAAGAATGTAGGTGCTATTAGAAAGGACCTAATAGTAAAGATGTAATATGTCAAGACCACATACCCAACAATGTCATGTTCATTAAACCTCATTGATATCTGTCTTGACAAAAATGAAAGAATCATCCAATATATAACACAATTGATTTTCATGAATGAGTTGTTCCTCTATTTGCACAATCCCCAAAGCAAATCAAATCTAGATATCACAAGTTTTCCCTTCTCCTACAAAAGAGGAAATGCGTTCCTAGATAGTTCAAAACCCAACAATCAATTTTGGATTCCACAATTGCAATTGGGTGCAAAATTAATAAACTATTCCATAACTAGTTATGTTTAAAGGACACATAAGGAAATGAATATTTCATTAACTAACTATGAGTGCTAAGAGGGTAATTTCTCGCACCATTGACCATTGGCATACCATTTAACATCATAAGAGTAGTTCCAATACTTCCTATTTCTTTTTGTGATGGGCTTCATAAACCATGTTTTAGTTTTTATGTGATGATGTGTCAATTGTTGTACAAAGTGGGTGGACTATGGAAAATTTATTTGTGATCATGGGTCATTTGATGTTCATTAGTATTTTAAAACCATTTTAATATATTTAAATGTCCATAAATCTTGCAAATATGTTTTGAGGATTAGTTGTTGGGGATTAAGAGTATTTCATATATTATTTCAAGCGATCCTACATTTTTTTCTTAGAATAAAAACTTTAAATGTGTGGGAATTGGTTAATATCTTGTAATGTATAGTCAAATAAGTTCTCAACATAATTGTTGATTGAATAATGCTTGAGAACTTTATCAAAAAGGTTGTAACGAATGTTGTGTTGTTTTTCCTTTTAAAGAGATCCTTTAGTCTTAGTTTTGACATTGTAAAATTTATTTGGAGGTTCTTCAAATTAGGGTTTGAGCTTGGTTTTTACAATATCTAAAATTTTCAATTTTAGTTTTAACACATTATTTCAAATTCAAAACCTCTAGGCAATTCAAAAACTAGGTTGGATTTCATGTACAAATTATACACTCCCCAATGCTAGAGATTGTGTGGGTACAAAGTTTCACAACAAATTAAAACAAAGGTCTATGTATGTTTAGAGTTCAAAACCTAATTAAACTTAATACTTAGGTCTAAATTTCTTTTTTAATCAACTTATTTTATAAAAAATCAACTTTCTTTCCTAAAGATCATGACCATGTATTCAAAAATGTTTTTTTCAATGTTCTAGGTTCAATTCCATATCCAATTAAAAACTAATTCCATGATCTAATTCTTGTAATGGTTCCAACAAAAGGGTTTCAACTTGAATCCATGTCACAAATACCTAGGCATGAACCCCCAATTTTAACCCTTGAAATCAAATACCTTCACAACATTGGTTGTAACATGAAAAAATGGACTATATATATAAAATAAATTTGTGTGACATATAACAATATGTCAAACATGGAATTATTGAAAGGGTGAATTTTGATCTATATCTAGGTGAAGGAAATATGAAATGAAATTCTAAAAGATAAAATAAGAGGCTTAAAGGTTTGAAATCCTCAAGGTTTGGTGTATACAAAAAAATAGTTTAGGAAATGTGGGGTCAATGATCCTTTGAGTGGAACATGAATAGAAACAAGGGTTTGTGGAATATCTAAAACAATTTTTTGGTTTTTTGGGGTAATTTGTGGTAGGATCTTTTCATCTTGAATAGGATTACCTTGAAATTATCACAAGTGTTTTAGTTTTTATCTTGAATACACATGGGGGAAAAAAAACAAAATTTTTTTTTACCAAAATTTGAAAAACATGGTCCTATTGTCGTCATCACAATTTATGAATCAAGTATTCATTATAAAACTTGTCAAAGAATCTCCTTATATTTATTGCTAGAAATTTGTAATTTTTAAAAATTCATTGCCAAAGTGGATTTTGAAAAATAAAACAAAATTTTAGCACCCAATTGCTAAACTTGAAAAGGTTTTATGATATACATATAGACATTCTTGAAAACATACAACCAAAACCCACAGGGGACATTGTGTGTTAAAATTTTACACTACATGTGTCAAATAAGGAATTTGAGGGGTATTATGTCAAGGATTTTTCCCCCCGCCCTATTATTACCAATTTTTCTAATATGCAATATTTAAGCCACATTAAACTTAGTTACAAATTCTTATTTACATCAAACTTTGATACCCTATATATATATATATATATATATATATGATATTGTAAGGAATCATGAGGATGCAACTAAACACATGGTTAGATCACGTGACCTTACTATTTTTCTTTTTGAGATACCATATGTATTTAACATATCCTCAAAATAATTAATTGAAAGGTGGTAAAACAAAATACCAATTTAAAGTGTAAGTTTTTCAAAATAAGTTGATTGTCAATGATGTGGAGGGATCCTTCACTTCACATTCTTCCATGTTTAGTTATTAATTCATTTATTATTACTAATATTCATTTACTAAAATATTAATTGAACTTATTAAAATTACTAATTAAACTTAATAACCAATAATACCTAAATATTTTATTACATATATTTTGTATTTTTCGTAATTGTTTTCTTCTAAAATTGGGGAATAACATACACCTTATATTAATTATACCTTATTTTCATAATAAACTAATCCTATTATAGAACTAACTAAGTTATGATTTTTACACAACAACCAATATATGGAACCCTATATATTTACTCATGTATTTTGTAAATTCAAAGAAGACTATCTCCTCGTGGAACCAAAACGTGAATAACCATTTAAGGTAGGCATTTTTTTTGTGTAAATACATATGAAGATATATTTGATCCCCATTATGCTTTGTTATGGCAAACACATATTAGCTTCAAACAAAAAATGAGAATGGCCTTTCAACTCAAAACTTCATTAAAACAAAACAATGTGAAAACAAGTATATGAAGGAAGCATGAACTTAAATAGATGGGCCTCTAGTTCATAATCAAATCCTTCCTAAAACCATGTCATCTAAATTTTGGTGGTGGCAACGAAGGTCATGTTGTTTTGTTTTAAGACGTGGTTATTCACCTTGTCACACCTTATTTACTATTGCTATTTTTTATGACATAACTATATTGCCAATTGTGGTCCATTACTTTGGGATAAAAGCCAAAATCATATATTTTAAGAACATTGACCATGAAGTCCAAACTCATTGCCTTATAGTCACTTGATGAAATCAAACATCTTACGCATCTTTTTGTCAAACACAACACCATTGGACACATCCTTGCTAATAGGTGTTCACCACTTAACTTGATTGTCAAGATGAAAAGTTGGTTTGTGCTGGCAACTTGCATGCAATGTTATATCATTTCAACTCACATTACATCATTGCAACTTGCTAGACCAATATAAGAAACACAACCACGCAAACCACCAAATAAACCAAGTTTTGATCTCACTTAGAAAAAATAAATAAAACACCCAATAAGACAAGAAATGAAATGGAAGCTTGTTATTAGCCTTTCAAACCTCTTCAACCGTATGCATTTCAATTACATTAATCAAACAAAACAAAAATACTTGACGCAAAAATATATCATAAAATCAACTTTTATAAAATACATACTCAACTTCAAAAGAATTAAAAGAATGATAAAGGTTTAGTTTTGATTGTTGGTTGCAAAAGCCATGTTCATATGACCATACTAAGTTTTGGTTGCTTAAATAAAATTACTAACCAATGGGATGATTGGGTATTACCTTAAGTTTACATGTCAACCTCTATTTGATTATTACATGCCATACCATATTTATAAATGTATTTAGTTAGGATTTGTAATAGATCAAATGACATGATTCATCTAACAAAAAGACCATCCAAGATAAAAACAAGTAGGTAACAAGAATAGTCAAATAACTTACTTGGTACCAAATCAACCACATTCTTCCAAATATGATATAGGAACATATTTCTAGATATTCTAATTCCATTTCATGTGCTTGATACCCATAATCAACTTTTGAAATTTCTTTAAAAGGACTTATTTTTGTGTTTTTTTAAGGAATTTCTTTATGCAGCTTAAGTGGCAATTGTCCACATGAAGATTCAACCAAATTTTCGCTATAAACAAGATGTGGAGCACAAATTTTTAATCAACATTCTATATTCATGGCTACACATTAAAAACCAAATCTAGAAATTTCGCAACCCTTACTTTTTTTCACTTGCTTCTTATGCCAGAAACCCTCCAAAATTATTTTTTTGAATTTTGTTTGTTTTTCTTTCAGTGAGATTTTGTTAGTAAAAAAAAAGGTTTATTTATTTGTAGAACTAATTGGACTACAAGAATTCAAATCACAAACTTGCCCCCTCCATGTATTTATGTTTTTACAACACTTTAACAACGTGTTGAAAGTTAAGTGCTAACAAAATGTCGATACAACCATTGATATGATGTTATGATGGTATTATAAAACATTGTGATGATTAATCATTGTATTCCAATGTCATTACAACATTATATTAATGATTGGTCAACACTTTATAACCACTTAACCTTGAACATATTGTTAAAGTATTATAAAAGCACACATACATGGAGGGGGCAAGTTTGTAATCAATGATAATTAGGATTTGCTAAGACCAATACAATACACATGCTACATTGGCACAAGAACTACTGCACCAAGTGGGTGCACATTTGGGCTCCTATATATAATATAATGAAGGAATAACAAAATATTGCTTTTTGAAAACATGATATCCTTTTGCAAATCTTGAAAATTCAATGCACGAGAGAAATTGTAGTTATTTGTTAAAATTTTGTGAACTTTAGGATCAAGTGGATCACAACATCACAATTCCATATGAACACCAATGTGATAGGTTAATTGAACAATTTAATAAGACCTTGTGTAATCTCTTTGCAAAGAACCATGTTGTTGGATTGGGATTTAATCCTCCATACCATATTCATCCATAGAACAACAATACTTGAATGTTTGTACTGGAACTTCACCTTCTAAACTCTAGTATGGTGCAAATATTTAACCTCATTTTATGTGCCTTTGAGTTTTATCTATTTAAAAACCAATTGATCTAATCACACATCTTGATACATCGCACCCCACGGATGTTGAAGAGCTTGAGGTTAGTAAATACAAAATCAAAATGGTGCAATTGTTGCAAGCTTACAATTATAATATAAGAGGGGTGTATTATTATTGGGCGAAACATATGACTTTCAAAAAATATAAAACAAAATGCTATATTCTTGTGCTAGATGGTCTATATTTCCTTATGGACAAAACACATGGTTGACATTACTACAATCATAGCAATTAGGTTGTGTCCATCAATGACTTGTTGTTTGTGACTTTTATTTCACCTAAATGACATTTATATTTATCTTGCATAGTTCATGTAACACCTTAAGTGATTGAGTTTGTCATATTATGTTTCTATTTGTATGCTTTAAGATGATTTTGTCATATTATGTTGGTAGTAGCAAGTTGCAACGATGACTTTACACTTTTCATATCATTGGTACACTCTTTGAATTTTGTTGCAATTGAGCCTTAAGACATGTCATGTATGTAATGTGAGACAATGGCCTCATAAGGAAATAAAGACAAACCCATGTGACATGGTTGAAAGCACATGTTGTGCTTTACATAGGCCCCGCATAGGTGAAAGGACATGTGGAATGAAATGAGGAAGATGAATTTGGAGATTGGAATGCCTAGATTAGCAGGGGGCAACACAAATAGATACAACAAGGGAGCTAAAAGACAAAAGGGAAATTTTGGATTGAAGAAAAAGTTGTTCCAAAAATCTTTTTTTTTCCCCTCGTGGATATTAGTAGGATGCTTTCTTCTTAAGTAAAATTAACTTGTGAAAATTGAAATGTTTGTCATAGTGTTGGTCTTTATCATATAGGCCAAGAAAATAACATTGATCAAAATTGTGTATCACTTATGTCCACAAATGCCTAATAGGTTGTTCATTGAAGGTTCAAAGTTCAAAGTTTCAGTTTTGGTTAGTTAATTCTATTGACCATTGTCAAATTTTCATTCACAATGATGTAAAATGATTGAAAAATATAAGTTGTGCTCTTATAAAAGCTAAATTAAAACTATCTCATCTTGCAAATATAAGTTAAAGCTATGATATCATAACTTTAATGTCATAACTTTAACTTATATTTGCAAAATTCAATAGTTTAAAAACAAAATTATATTAACATTTGATTGAGCAAGCTTTTGTTGTTTATACTTTTTCAAAGGTTAAATGTTGATATAAGGGTTACTACCCAAGGGTTATCTATCAAAATTATCCACTTTAATGATTCAAGTGAGATAATACTTGGAATTGGTTTAAGTGAAATAGGTATAAAGCTCAATAATGTGGTCATCAAGTTGAGAATTCCATATGGAATTCCAAGCCTAACTACCTCATTCCTTTTACCAACCCACCTACATGGATAAACGTAAAGGCAAAACATGTACATTTTCATAATTTGGTTGTATTTGAATGAACAATTCAGCCAAATTATGCAAAAAATTCAATTCAATCAAATTCAATTCAATTGAAATTTCAATGTGAGCATTAATTGTGCTAAATTTTGAAAAAAGGAACATTGTGTTCAATTTAAGAATTTAAATTAAATTCAATGGAATTATAATTGAATCTAGGAATTTGAATTAAATTCAATGGAATTATACTTGAATTTAAGAATTTGAATTGATTTTAAGTTACACATAATGTCATTCAATGTTTTTATTTAAGTGGATTTGAATTTTTACAACTTTTTTTTTTCCCATCATTTCATTGTCACTAATAATGTGGAGCCCAAATTTGGTATTGACTTGTTTTTAGAAAGAACAGATCACTGTAATAAGATCAAGAGAACTTTCCTTTTCTTTGGATATGGATATCAAGTATGCATTTCATGTTGATCAAGACCATTTTAAGGAAGGGAAAAACTTGATTTTAAGAATTATTATGACAATGATAATTGGAATTTGCATAGGTGAAACAAGTATAAGGTCTAATAGCATGGTCATCAAGTTGACAATTATGAAAACATTCCATATAGAATCCCAAGCCTAACAACCTCACCCTTTTCACTCACCCTCCTATATGGATATGAAAATGTGAATTAACATGTGTTCTTCATAATTGAAATTTCAAATTTTGGTTAAATTCAATTTGACTATATTATGAAAAACATTCAATTCAATTCAATTTGAATTTCATTCAATGTACTTGAATTGAATTTAGGAATTTGATTTTTTTGAATTATTCAAATTGAATTGAGTGGAATTCAATTCAAGTTGCATGCAATGTCATTCAAATGTAACTTTAATTTTCACAAAATCCATTCACTTTTTTCAACATTTCATTATCATTGGTAGTGTGGGGCAACATGGAGACTAAGTTTTGGTACAAAGGAGACTAAATGCAATGCAAGTTTGGGTTTGCACAAACATGTAAAAAAACCCCTTCGTATCACATTTTTTACAATTTGCATCACTGTTATTTTTCCAAGAAATTAGTGTTGGAATATAATTGAGGAACACAATTGATAACCTATTTTTGGATTTTTTAACTTTGATAAATTAAAACTGGAATTGTATATTTTAATTTTTTTGTCATTTGTTTGTTGGTTTGTGTAACAACATACCTACCTCTTCCATGCATAACTACCTCACTCTTTTCCTCTATCCACATACATGGATATGAATGGCAAATTAACATGTGTTCTTTTATGTGCACATTATCTATATTAAAATCAAAATTGAGATTGACATAAATAATGATGAACATAATATTTTAAAAAGGGGGAAGGAGGTGGGGGGTGGGGAGGGGATGGATTTTGTTCAATTTGGGACTTAGCAAGGGCATTACATTCATCCATATATATATTTGTGCTATTCACACTACCTATTTCAAGCCTAACTACCTAACCCCTTTCCCATACCCACCTATATATATGGACATGAAAAGGCACATATTATGTGCCTTTCATGTCCATGCTATTTATGTTAAATTGTAGATTTTTTCATGATGAATTTTTTTTACAATTTGTGATTGTAGTAATACTCATGATGAACTTTTCTATTTTTTGAATTGCAATCATTGGACGATAAAAACACACTGCACTAGACCAAAATTGGTAGTTGAAAGTTCATTTTTGGAGTCCAAATCCTGTGATTTTTCAAAAAAAACATTTAAATGGTGTTGAAGTTCACACTTTTTTTCCATTTCCAAGTTCATAATACCATAATTTAAACCTTAAAAAAAAACCTCTAAAAATATGGACCTTGAAAAAACCAATTTAGATAGTGAAATGGACTTTACAAATTTTCATTTTCATTTTAAATCTTAAATTTTTTTATAGACTTTTTCTTACTTGATTTTTTCATTTTAAGTGTTATGGTACTTCACTGTGCGGTGGTAAAAAGTTATAGGATTAGTTTCTAACTCCACTAAAAGAAAAAAGTCCATAATGATAGTTTTTTTGGGTTGTTTGGACTATGACATTGGATGTACCATCATTTGTAAAGTCCACCTTGGATTGAAAATTTATCCTTTTAATAAAATAAATTTGGGTTTGAAATATTAAAATGTAGGTTTTAATTTTTCATCTCACTTGTGCCAAGTTTCTCAAACATATTTATGCAACAATACTTGACTCATTCATAAAAAATTGCCACTATGACATCCAAAAAAGTCCATCATAGTGTGCTTTTACTTTGGAATACTCTTAATAAATTTCTTTTCTTCTAGATGTTGTGATTGCGAAATGTTCATTCACAATGAATTATTTTGTACAAATTATATTTGCAAGAATCCTCCTAATGATTTTGTTTTCTTTTCTACAAATTTCAATTGTAGGAATGTTCATGATATTTTTTTTAAAGAATGCAAATTGTGCATGCAAAATGCTCATTCACAATTAATTATTTTCTACAATTTTCATTGCATAAATCCTTAAGGTGGATCCAAGTTCAACATGTTTAAAGTAAACTTTAAGGTTGGTGTGAAGTATTATAATAAACTTGATATCCTCATCATCAAATTGCAATGTTGAATGGGTAGAGATCAAGTGCATGCTAGCCATCAAGCATAATCCCTTTCATGTGGGTCGATGATCAAATTGTTAATCTATTTGAATGTGTGCTTGTGGATAAGAATTTCCTTGTAAATAATCACACAAAGAATTTCCTTGCATCATTTTTTAGGGTTAAGAAACAATGTTTTTTTTTTGGGGTCATTTTGTAATGTAGCCAAAGTGGCAATGATCAACCATAGGAAAATTTAACCAAATGTGGCTACAAATGACGTATGAAAGTAAAAAAATTTAAACATCATTTTACATTTTTGGCTAACTACTTGAACCAAGTATTGAGATTCAATAAATTTTCTTAATTTTTGTCCCTCAAATCTTGCCAATCGAAAATCCCAAAAAATCACTACTTTTTCATTTTAGCTCTTCAATTTTTAGTTTCACCTTTTGGCAAAATTTATCTAGTAAAATAAAAGTTGTTCAAGAGATGACTTACCATTCAAGTTTGGGTCATTTTATTTAATAAAATTGAACACCATTCAAAGTAGGACCGCCTTGCCCATACCAATATTAGGCAGTTATCATTAATAGGAACAAATGCCATGCAACTTTTAGGGTGGTTCTCAGGGTTCCTAACCATTCTTTTTCAAAAATTAAAAAAACTTGATCTTTTGATATATAACCAGAATTTGGAAAATCAAATATTTGGCTTTATAACCACTAGTTCTTTATTGGTTCTTTCATTGCTTCCTGCAAGGTTTTCTCAATAATTGGAATTGGCAGTTCTTTGATTTCAATCTTGTTTTTCTTTCCAGAAACCAAACTAGCAAATGAAACAATTTTGGAGGTTTTCAAATCACCAAAAGTTAGGGGAAAAAATAATAAAATTTTTGAGATTTTTATATTTGGTTTCTAGTGTGTAACCAAAAATATTGAAAAATGATTAAAGATTTGTATTTCATATATTGTTTACAACTAGATTTGGCTTAATATTTTAAGGTATGATTGCCATTTTTTCTACATCTTCCAATGTTTTTTTTGTTTTGGAAAAATATGACATTTGGCTATTGTTTCAAGCCTTTTGTTGCTAAGTTGGCAATTGGTTGGAATGAATTGTAGTCCAATGTGCCAAAAAAGTAAAATTGAAGGGATTTTTTGGGTACAAATTAAAGGGGAATGGAGTTTCATTAGACAATTTAGTTTTTTTAAAGGTGGTTAATTTTGGCTACAATTGTCATAAACTTGTAAGAGTTTTGGCTGTAGCTATCAAATTGTTGTAAGAGTTTTGGCTACTAACAATTTTCACAAGGGAAATCTAGGCTACTTTTCATTAAACCATGGAAACTTTAATCACTTGTGAGGGGATTCAACCCTTTAAATTGCCCATTGTAGCACAAATGTCTTGCCTACAAAAATAAATAAATTAGTTCAATACAAAACCACCCTCAAATGAAAAATTACAATAAAAAAAAACATAGAAGGTTGAATAAGAAACGATATCCATTTGGGGATCACCAATTTCACTTACCCAAAAACATAGAAAACCAACCAATCAAAAATCTGGTGGATTAAAATTGTTTAGGACTCCAAAATCAAGAGCTTTAAATTTAAGTTTCCACACCATATTGAGGACGTTCTACACACAATTCTTCATATGTAGAAGCATACGGAAAATTATGAAGAGTATAAAACTTTTGGGAAAACATTCTGACCACTAAACCTAGGTTGGTAGTGAGTCTGTTACCTAATTTGGATTTGCAAAATGCCAAAGAGTTGAAGCGCCATTCATCTTCTACACTACCAAACACTTGTACCATGGCAATTTTAACTAACTTGAAGTACTTAGGAAATGCAAAAACAAGTATTTTGGATGTTAAAAGAGTGTGTCAAAGTCATGTCAAAGGATTCCATCGAACGGCTTAACCATGGTTATGTAAGCATTTGATTTCATGGCTAGCTTGAACATGGATTGTTGAATGCCAAAGGATGTTGTTGATAGAACTTTAGGCACCCAAGTATCACTATCAACCAGTTTCTTGGGGTGGCATAAAGCTACTTTAATCACATCCAAGTGTTTCTTGAAACTTTCTTTTGTATTAGACTACAACTAATATTGTGGGTATACCACACCTAAATTGTCCATTACTCCATGAGCAAGGAATTTCCCTTACAATTTTGCAACAAGGAAATTAATAGCCCCTACAAACCTAAGTTGCTACATTCAATTCAATGCAACAAAATAGACTCTAAAATTCAAATTATTCAATGAACAAAGTTGAAATAAACAAAATGATAAGTAAGATATTTTACCTTTGCATTCTACCTCCACTTGTGTGATGATTGTAGCATAAACCTCCTTTATGATATAAGAAACTTCACCACTTTGCATATTCAAATGAGTAGCCCAAATGTGTTATTGGTTCACATCAAATGCCAAATGCTCTATGCCTTGTTCAAATCTATCATCCACTACATAATTATGGAATCATGCTTAACATTCAACAAAACTTTATCACCCTCAAAAAATCATATTTGAAGCTTGTGTTCAAGTTTGTGTACAATTCATAAATTTCCCCTTGACACATTTTCGTTGCTACTGTAAAATCATAGATGAAAACCTCTCACAACTAGCTAAATTTAATCAGGTTATGGACTGATCGTAGCAATAGCAAAATGATAGCAAGCCCCAATAAAATCTACACATCACAAATAAGGTCAAAGTTGTCTTTTAGAAAGACAACTTTTGCCTTTTCATTAATAGGAGCATCAAGGGCCATTTTCATTAGTAAAGTTTTATATTCTACCATAACATGTCAAATAGGAGACAACATAGAAATCCAAGGGGTTTTTACATTCTTCAAAATCTTAGCCCCTTTAGTTTCCATAAGCTTTGCAAGCTTTGTGTATTCCAAATGCCTCTTAGGGCTCTTGGAAAAATAGTTTTACAAGCTTTGAAACAAACCTTCAAATCTGTTAACAATCTGCAAGTGTGATAGAGTCTAAATTGCCAAATTGGTTTTATGGGCCATACAATGAACCCCTGTGGAATGTGGCGCCCAAACATTAAAAATCTATAGAGTACAACTTGACCTAGTCCCTTGAAAAACAAAAACCCCATTAGCTCCAAATGTCATAAGCTTAGTACCAATCAAATCTTATGTGAGACCCCTTTGATGCATCAAAGCTTGCATATGGACTTGAGTAAGATTATCGGCACTTGATCCAGCCACAACATGTTCAAGGGATAAGAGAATTGGTATTTTCAACCAATTTTGAAACACATAGGCATGAATTGATAACCAACTTTGGTTGTCAATTGTACTTACATCATCACAAGTGACAAGTACCAGGTTGTTCCAACAGCAGATTTTGTGGCCTCTAAGATAATGCCATGCATATGTTGAACCATAACCTAGCTAGAGATGTCTGTGCAATGCATTTTGGGATTCTCTTCAAGATTCAAGAAATCAAACAAGTCTTTGTGAGCCTCATACTCAAGCATTGGTTTGCCATGTTTCAAAATGTGAGACAATGTAGCAAATTAGATTAGTTTCCTACGCTTTTCACCGACCAACCCATTAGAAACTTGCTGCAAAATAGATTATTTCCTTTTAGAAGCATATGCAGCTTGATTTTTGCTATGCTTACAATCATTGTTGGTATACTATTCCCCTTTCTTCACCCCTTTCATAGGTTTGTTAACTTTCCTTCCATTGACATGTTTTTGCAATGAATCCCATTTTGGAGCCATAAGTTTGTCTTTATGCTCAATCTCTAAGCAAATTTAGCATTTCACAATGTGCAAAACACCATTAGACCCCACTTGCAACTCAACCCAAGGCAATTTGGTTGTTCATTTTTGATTCATAAGCTCAAGTTTTATTGACTTTTGGTGGTGACAAATTTTGATCCAAAACTTCCACCACCTCTTCTGTTGAATCAACATTAGAAGATTTTGCTGGAGATTCATTCAAAGGACTCAAACAAATCACATGTACTTCAATGGTAGTGGTAGGTTGCTTACCTTTCAAAATAGCAAGCTGATGCATAGACTAAGCCCCACCTTTCTTGTTGGAAGCCATATTAGATGCAAGTAAAGAAGTCCCATAGAAATATTTAAACTTAAAGTCTAGGGTTTTAAGTGGAGGCATCAAATTTGACTGCACAAAACCACAATTTGCCATGACCCACTAACACCCACCACCAATTCGAACACACAAAACCAATGCACCATGTAATTACCATCGACACCCACCACCTCTAGTAAAGTGAAAACAACTTCAAGAACCCACAAAGTCATAAAACTTGAACAAAATGTGAATCCAAAAACTCACAAAACCAATGTGAAGAAAAATTTGATGAACCCAAACACTTTGGAGAATGTGTGAACCCATGAATTGAGCAATGCGAAGCCAAAAATTGATGAACCTAGATAACCTAAAAAGTGTGTGAACCGATGAAACTAAACAAGGCGAAGCGAAAAGTCAACAAACCCAAACGATCTACAAAATGTGCGAACCCACAAAACTACACAATGCGAAGCCAAAACTGATGAACCTAGACAAGAATGTGTGAACCACAAAACCAAACAACGCGAAGCCAAATACTAATGAACACAGACAATTTGGACTTTATAGAATGTGTGAACCCACATAATTGAACCATATAGAACTTAATAAGGTTGTTCACATACTTATAATTTAAACAAGTCTTGGAGCAACTTCATAAACCCAAAATCTTGGTGCACCTTGTATTCAACTAGTAATGATTGAAGTAGTACAACGAGCGCCAAATCCCAATTTCCAAAATCCAATCATCCATGTGCATTATGTGCATTATGTGTGCCAGCAATTGCAACTTGTTGTTCATTGATGAAGTTTTTTCAATGGGCAAAACAAATCAATGAGCCATTGAGTTGCAGCCTGCAAGCATTGAGGCTTTCAAGTTTCAGCATTAAGAATCACGATTTGCAAATCTTGTGAACCTTAAGAAACTAAAACAAAGAACTTGTAACACCCATGACTGAGCTGGCTAGAAGAGCTTGGCAAACTGTAGTTGGCCACAAGAACTTAGCAAATTGTAGTTGAAGTTTTGGAGTGCTTTAACTTTAAACTATTTTGGTAAGGTTTTGTAGTAACATAATTTGAGCCTTGGGGTGACAGAATGATGATGGACTTCAGAAAAGAAGAGAAGGGATGGTGAAATGTTTTGAACCGGAAATGAAGGGTTTGGTGAATGGCCCATATTTGTTGGGTAAAAGGTGGTGACTATCCAATGGCTGACATCACAAAGTAGGTGACTTAGGGTTTTACTTGGGGTGTTCTAAGAAATGTTGACGTTGGTCCATTGTTAGAAAGGCGACTAGATTACAAAGTCATGATGTTTTTAGGTGACCTTTTAGGGCTTGGCAACGTTTTTAGGCAAAAAGACCCAGATTTCACCATGGAAATCCAAGCCTACAGGTGGCTGGTCCAGATTTTTTGAAGAAATTTGGCGATTTTTCATCAAAAAAAAAACATTGCATCTTCCTATGATGATTGTCACTTTGGCTACAAACCAAAATTGCTAGGGAAAACACTGCTCCCATGTTGCCACTGTACATATGCATTACTTGATCCTGTTAACTATTTCAGCATGGATTGACAAACTTTAGTCTACTTGATTAATGGATCATCAATGTGATTTCTTCATGCCACCTTCTTTGTCACAAAAGTATTAAGGGTTGTGATTAGTGGGCCTTTGTGTTGCTGACCCAAGTATATTAAACCTGCTGCTATAAAGTTCACCCATCTCCATACTATTTCTAATTCAAGTGGGCTTAACTTCAGAATTCTTATGGAACTCAATTGTGAAAAATTTGTTATTTCAATCTTGACCAGAGGACAAAAATCATTGAAAATTTAATAACTTTTGGCCTGTTAGTTCAAAAATTATGAAACAACAAAATGTGTATACCACATTGTCAAGGGCTTTTCTAAACATATCAAAAGCAAAGTGAGGGACCCCAGGGTCCTTGAGAGGGTTATGATCTAGTCACATCCAAACAAACAAAAGTGGCCATGGATGGATTGCACTGGTTTGGAATTTGGGGGGGGGCACTCTTTGGGCTCATGAAGATAGAAGAGGAAGAAGAGTGCAAATCACTTCCAGAGGGTCCTTTCAGATATGGAACTGTGAGTTATGAGTTCTTTCAGATATGGATGCACATAAGCTAACTCCACAATTGAGACCAGAAATCAGTACTTTCTTTGTATTGTGCTCTGAGTATGTTAAGGACCAACACATTTAGTGGGTTGTTTTGATGCAGAAAGCCAAGGGGTTGAACAGTTCAGCATTTTGCAAGCAAGAAAGTCCCAGCCATAAAATTGAAGTGATTAGCTGCATAATTGAGTGTTGATTTTTAAAAAATTTCTTTGACAAAATTGTTCAATATTCAATAACTCTAGCACCATGCCTCTAAACCAGGTTGTGCAATTATTCCTTTTAAAGAGAGCTTCTCGTCCTAGATCTAAAAAATTGTGATTCAATTTTTATAAGTTTTGTTTTCGTAAACCAGAATTTCAATATCACAACCATGGGAAAAAAACCCTGACTTCTACTGTTCCACATGAAAAAAAGGAGTTTGTCAGTTTCTGGCAGGGTTTTTTCTCCAACAATAATAAATAAACAGGAGCTCCACTGCTTCACCATTGTCTGTGATGAAACCATAGGTGAACTCCAAAAATTAGTTGACAACGCTCCAGCAATCCTAATACCCTGCATAACCAAACAACTCAATCACAAAACACTGAATCTATCACCAACCAATTTCTTTTTTCTTGTTAGTGTACAAAAACCTCAGAAAAAAACCAGGCTAAACCTCTTTCACAAAGCATCAGAAGTTTGTAGTTACATGGCTCATTGCTGTGCATCTTCTCATCAATATCTCCATGTGTTCAGACACTTACAGCAAAGAGGAATAGGGATCACAGTGTTTTGCCCACCAAACATTTACTCATGAGTGTGGAACCATGCAAAGAAGCCTGAATGCAGCCAGCAGACCAAAGTCTAACAAAATCCAGTTGCAAAACCTCCACTCTTTGTACTGAGAAAGAACACACTGAAAAAGTGGAAGGATTGAACACCCGCTTCATTATAATGAGGTCGTTTCCCTGACATGTCCTACATGAATTGCCTCACACCACACAGAAAGAACCAGAACATGCAAACATCAATCAGGAATAGGGAATCATTTTCAGATTGACTCTGTGCAAGTCAACATTCCAGAAACCAAATATGAAACTACACAACCCACTTATCTCTCTGTCAGGCTTGATGAGGTAGACAGCATCGAGAGCAGGTGGTGGCTGCCTCTGTTTATTGAGATCCTCAACCACTGTAACACATGACAGGCACTGGAAATTACCCATTCAATGCACAGAGGGGCAAAACATTCTGTTGCTAGAATTGATGATCAGACTGTTGATGGTTTTATCATTGCAACAAGAACAGGCAATGTATATGTCAGAGAAACAATGCTTACAGGAGATGCCTTCATCAGTGATATCAGCCATCTTGCAAGAACATGACAACATAACCTTCATCGTAACTTCGTCCATTGATAAGAACTTGCAATTAAGCCTCACCATATGAATCTCCTGATCCAACTGTCAGAACTCAGCTAGGTTATTGAACTTCTCCTGAATTACAATGCAACCAACCAAAAAACATTCAACGTGGACTGCAAACAATTGTGATGCAACCAACCAAAAAACCTTCAACCCAAACTACAAACAATTTTGTACTGGAAAGGTGAAGACAAAGTAGTGATTTTCCTCTGGTGTTCTACATCCTGTTCTACACAATCAAGGCAGAGGAAGGAGATTCATAGCCAATAAACCGAGAAGCTGAAAGCAAAGGAGCCAAGAGGATCACACACCTTCCATTCTGCAGGTCCTTTTCCTTTCATTGCTGCATGCAGCATCGGCTGCAGAAGGCCTGCATCAAAGTTTCAAAGCAGCAGGTCAGATCAGAGCTGCAAATCCTTCAAGCTTCCAGCAAGCCAACAGCCTCCTACCATCAATGGAATTTACAGCATGAGCATTTGATCCAGATCTTGAACTCTGACACAAAGAGCTGACTTGAAGAACCCAAGTCCTCAGCTGCAATCCTCAAACCCCTCATCAAATCCTGAAGTCCCAATGAGCCTGGTGATCTCAAGAAAGTCAGAGAATTGTGGTCAAAGGATGTTGATGATGCCCAGGATGCTGTGGTGGATCATCATCTCTCTGCATCAATCTGATTTGTTTTGCAAAACCCTTTGTATCCAGATGAAAGAAGCTCAAAGGGGGCTTGAGACCAAAGGGTGTAGTAGATCCAAAGGGGACTGGCCTCTTGCTCTCCTGCAATGCCCATGCATTCTCTGGATTCTCTGGTTGAGAGACCAACCTGGTTTGCAGACACAACAAGATGAATAAGGAAGGGTGGAAGAGAAACACTCACGGTCTCATGATATCTGGTGGAAGATGTGAAATCCACTGCTATAAAAAGAATCCAACATGTCATGTTTGTTTTCTCTTCTCATCCACTGCCTCGTCTCTGTGTCTGTGTCTCTCTCTGTGTCCACTGCACACAACTGCAAAGAAGACAGATCCGGCTGTAGCCTTGCCCCTCACAATCCAAAGAGCATGCAGTTGCAAATCAGCTCCTCCTCCCTAGGACTCTCTCCATGCTGCTGTTCTCGGTAAGCAGGCTGACTTTTCCTTTGAGAGTCAAGAGTTTGATTGCAGCAGCAGGAGAGAAAGATCTGTGAGCCTTTCACAGCAGTGCATGTTCTTCTTCTCACTCAATCAATCCATCCTCTGAAGCAAATTGCTGCAGCAAACATTGAAGGAAACTGCAGCAGCACAAGACATTCCTGAGAATCTCCTTTGCATCCCATCAGCAACAAGAGAACCTCTGCTGCTCGCATGCACATTGGGCATTGAGCTTGCAAATGAAAGGTTACCTTCATGATGGATGTGCATTGAGCATCAAGGTTGCAAACAAAGGTAACCTTCATGTGCATTGAGCATCAAGGTTGCAAAAAATGGTACCTTCATGTGCATTGAGCATCAAGCTTGCAAACAAAGGTACCACTTTTATGGTCTGCCACTTTTATGACTGACTGACTCTCATAAGGTTATGATCACACTCAATTCTTGTTGGTTTTTTTGTTTTGGTTTTGCTGGATCTGGACAAAACAGTACTATGTTCAAGTATGCTGGTGTTGTCGTTGAGTTTTCTCTGCAACCTCACAAGAGATATAACTCTTGGACACCACTGTGAGGATACATCATGCACTGTGAGGGAACATGATTGATGTAAAAGATGCAGTTATATTGTGATCTCAAAGATGGTCACATATTCCATCTTTTGACAATACTTCTGTCAATATAAAGAGTACAAAAGAATCCATGGATACATACATGCTCATCACAAGATTTTGGTCACATAGATTGTCTTTTTGACAATAATAGCATCTATTGATTTGCCTGTCAATATACCAGTACAAAAGAAACTGTACATGTAGCATAATTCAGAGGACAAGAAATGTTCAGATCGATAGAAAGTGTACTGACCTTGATAAATCTGCAATCTGGGAATGTGATATAATGACAGTGGCAGTGTGTACTGATGTTCATATCTCCAATCCAGGAATGTGCAGCTTGTGTAGTGATATAACAACAGTGCCTGCACCCAGTGGGATGACAGCACCAATTTCTGCAAACCATCATTACCAGAGTATGTCAGTTAAGAAGTGCTCACAACTTCACCAGTTGAGAAATATGCCATTTTGGTGGTGCGTGGTATCCTCAGTTTCATACCAGGAGGAACTCCATACCACTTCATGCTACCATAACAACACAGGTTCACAGCAGTGGACTTTTATGTCCTATTTTGATCTATTCTTCTAGGATTCCTTCAATGTATTGTCTGTCAGCAGAATAATCAGAGTCTATGGTTCTCTGTTCTTTGTAGCACATCTATGCTTGAAAACTGCACCAACCTATCTATCACCAACTGGGACATAAAGCTTACCTGAGCCGGCAACATTGACACTTCCTACAATGCCCTTGACTTTCTCACGTTGCATGGAGATAAAGTCCATAATTCTCTGCTGGCAAGACTGACACTTGCTTTGACACCCTTGATTTTCTCATCACTTTCCATGTGGAGAAGTCCATACTTCTCTGCATTGCTTCATATCTGTGAATGTGGTGATGGAGAGGAAGTTCGTCATTTCTTCTGCTTGTTGGCTGCACTGCAACAATTTCAAATCACATCAGCAGGAAAGCAAGCAACTCAACAAATCCAGTCTCAAACTTTCTCACCAGACATACAAAATGGTGAAGTTCACTCTCTCTCCACTACTATCAAGCAGATTAAAAAGAGTAAAATTTGAGCCCAGGTTTAGGGTTTAGGTTTTAGGGCTTGGAACTGGGAATATATTGCAAGTGATCATAGGAGACAGCACAAAGTGTCATGTCAGACATCAGACTTGGCAGTTGCATTATGTACTTGTATTCAATACCCATGTACAGCATTGCAAACAGCAACTAGTTTGGTTTTCACCAATGCATGCACTAATTGTAATGTAAGAGTCTGGCAAGCTTTGCCATGCCTTAATGTAAAGACTACAACAAGAGTTGTCACATCTCTGAATGTCAGGGCACTAACAGTAGTTAGCCAGTCAAGAGTGAGATCATCACTAGGGTAAGGGTTTTGGTGTTGGAGCAAAAGAACAATCTCCTAGGAAAAAGCTGCTGCTGCTGCTGCTCCTTCCTTTCATTCCACCACCTGATCTGAGCTACCTGGCTTGCTGCCGTCTGTCTTTGCACTTCTGAAAGTTTCTTGCAGATCCAAGAAGGGTGCAAGTTGAGTGAGATCATCACAAGGGCTAGGGTTTTATTGTTGGAGCAAAAGATCAATTTCATAGGAAGAAGATGCTGCTGCTGCTCTTCCTTTCATTCCACCACCTGATCTGAGCTACCTGGATTGCTGCTGTCTGTCTTTGCACTCTGAAAGTTTCTTGCAGATCCAAGAAGTGTGCGAGTTGAGTGAGATCATCACAAGGGCTAGGATTTGATTTTTGGATTAAAAAATCAATTTCATAGGAAGAAGCTGCTGCTGCTGTTCTTCCTTTCATTCCACCACCTGATCTGAGCTACCTGGATTGCTGCTGTCTGTCTTTGCACTTCTGAAAGTTTCTCGCAGATCAGAGAAGCGTCGGAAACACTGGGCTTTAGATCGACCAGGCATAGCTTCAGCAACTTTGTCCCATCTCATTGCAGAGTCTTTTGGAAAAGCTTTCAATGCAGACAACAAAGCTTTGTCTTCTCCTTCAGTCCAATCAGACCTGGTAACAGCTTTTGTTCTTTCTTCTGCTGCTGCAGCAGCAGCATTTGATCTGGAGGTACTCCGATTACTACCATCTTTTGGTTTTGATCCTTTACTTGTTGTTGGTGATTTTGTATCCAGATCTGCTGCAACGTTGTGTGTCTTGGGAGTTGTTATCTCCCAGGATCTCTGGCTCAGTGGTGAGTCAATAATAATTCCTTTGTCTGTGCTGCTGCTCTTTCTTTGTGCAAGAAAAATTGCATATGAATCTCCGTCTGAAAACTTCTTGTCTCCCAACAGCTTGGACATTTTGATCACACTTTCCACCCGATGGGCACCACCCAAAGCTTCCGCTATCACTTCCCATCGTTGCAAAGTGCCTCGAGGATGCTTCAGTAGTTGTTTCTTCAGAAGCTCAATCTCATCTCCACTCCATGCCTTCTCAACTTCCTCGTCCTTGGCGGCAGCATGCAAAACAGGAGCAACCCTAAACCCTAAACCGGGTTCCTGCTGCTGCTCCTCCTCCTTCGCATCTTTCTGGAACCCATGATGCTCATCGACCATCATCGAACTCCCCTCTCGTGATGATGATACTCCTCCTCCTCCTCCTCCTCCTCCTCTATCGGCAGCAGCATTTGCAACGCGCTTCCTACTACCATAGCCTTTCTGACCTCGTCTCTCTGTAGCTTCAGCAGCTGCTGGTAGAGTCGTCTCCAACGTCGTATCCTCAGGGACAAGTCCTCCCATTCCGACTCTGCAATCTCCTCCTGTCGCAGAAGACGGTGCAAAAGGGCCGACGAGTAATGCCAATGCCAACCAAGCTGCTAGAAACTGCACCAGCCCTGCTTGCATCCACGCGACGCTCAGTAGTAGGAGAGAAACTCCCACGCATACTCCGATTTGCACTTTGCTCAACTTCCTCCTGTCCTCTTCTTTGTCATCAGACACAACAGATGGTCCCGATTGTAGCTGAAACCGAGGCCTCGAGTCTTCTACAACATCGAAATCCATAGCCCTCGATCCCCCACCCCCCGGAACTTGAAAATACCACGCGGATCTTCGAAAAGAATTCGCGCAAGCCAGAGCTCGAAACGACAAGCAGACAGACAGAAAGAAAGAGTTCATGGGTATGTATCAACCAGTGCGCTAAACCCTAAACCCTAAACAGGCGACATTCTGGAGGACTAGGTTTAGGGTTTAGGACCCAGCATAAAATGATCACTAAGAGAATCCCCAGCGGTGCTCAGTATGTGACCCTGCAAAATTATTTCTTACGTCCAAGTTTAGTTCTTTACTCCTTTGCAACCCCACCCATAAACCTGGAAATGGAACTGCACATCTGTGGGAACTAAGTACGTATCAGCAAACCACCTGGACCAATCATTATGATTGGCCAATCAAAAACAAGGGAGCACCACTCATACAGCTGAAAATGGGACTGCAAGTAGGTGGGAACTACTAAGTAATTGCAAACCACCTGGACAAATCATTATGATTGGCCAACCAAAAACAGGAAGCAGCGATCAGATCATATTTGTTACACTCTTCTCTAGCGGGTGCACAGCTTTGCTGAGAAAAACCATTTTCCTGAGCCAAACCAACAAGCGTTGGCTTTTCTTCGAATCTGATTTTAATGTGCATGGTCACATACTGAGCACCGGTGGGGATGCTCTAAGTTTTGATGATGGCAGGTGCTCACCTAGTGCTTACATTTGTAGCTTTTTCAGGTAATATTTTTTTTGGAGTTAATGTGGCATCTTGCCCGAGTTCGAAAATAAAATACGTGCACATGTGAGGAAAACAGTGAAATTGAATATTTTAATATAACAATAAATAAATATTACTTATATTTATTTTGTAATGTATTGAAATTACAATGTATTGATGTATTGATATCATCATGATTATGTTGTGTTATTATTATGAATATTATGATATGTGTTTATTTTGTAAATAAAGGCGGATTTTTTTTGAAATTACATGAGTAATATATGTTATCATAATTTCAAGTTTAGGATTATTGTATAAAATAATTATTAATGCATAAAAAATATCAATGCATTATCAATGCGATGCACAAACAATACATTTCATGTATTATTATTTTTAGCACATCACAAATAGATGATTACATATAAAAAATTGACATTTAATTTATATTTCATATAATTTTTCAATTGTAGAACTTCAATTCTTATTTGCCATGTATTTTTTAATACACCAAAAAAAGATTTGATTGAAGCTTGTATGTTTAAACATAACAAAGGCAAGAAAGTTTTATCAAAATGCATGGACAAAGAGGTAATCATGTTTTTAAGTATGTGGTTTTTGTAATAGTCGACAATATATAAAAAAATATTAATATATTATTCACACACTATGTGATTGATACATTCCAAGTATGATTTTTTTTCACACATGACAAATCGATGGTTACATATCAAAATTTGATATTTAGTTTACATTTCTCAACATTTTTCAATTATAACCAATTGTTATTTGTCATGTGTTTTTTGATACATTAAGGATTTGTTGACATATTAAAAAAAAATTCAATTGAAAGTTGTGCATGTTTAAACATAAAACATGCAAAAAAAAAATTTTCAAAATACATGAACAAAAGATTGTCACATAGAAGGTTATTGTAAGATAATTGTTAAAGTATCAAAAAATAACGATGCATCACTCACACATTTGTGAACAATGCATTCCATATATCATCATTTGTTTTTCATACATAACAAATGGGTGCTTGCATGTTAAAAATTGATATCTATTTTATGTTTCCCATCACTTTTCAACTATAATTAATTGTTATTTTTTGTGTGTTGTTTAATAAAAAAAAATTCTTTTTTAATTGAAAATTATTGCACATGCCTAAACATTGTAAAAGTAAGAATATTTTTTAAAAATATATGGATAAAAGGTTGTTGTGTTTCCAAGTGTATGATTTTTATAAGACAATTGTTAATGTAAAATATTAATACAATATTCACATTGTGTGAACAATATAATTCATGTATTATCACTTTTCTACAAATAACAACTTAATTTACCTTTAACACCATTTTTTGATTATAACCAACTGATATATACCAATTACATTCTTTTAAAATTCAAATTGTTCAACAAAATATCAAATTGGTCGTAGTCATCATATTTAAAAAATAAAATCCATCATAATGAAATCTTGTCGCAAAAATTAATTATAATTATCATTTAAAAATTTAATATTCTTTCAACTAGATATTTCAAAATGTGTCATGCATGAACATTTCAGTTTTTCACAATTGAGCATGTGAACATTAATTGAATTGTGAATATAACCTAAAGTTCCTTTGATACATTAATACAATGACATTTTATTATATTAATATATTAATGCATATATATATTGATATATTGCATCCAAGACAATGCACATTCATAATTATAGATCACTTATTACACATTGAAACAAAACACCCAAAGACATATATATTTAATTTTAATATTTTTGATATATGACACTTTGAAATCTATGATATAGATAGTTGCCTATGAAAATATTACAACTTTATGATTTACAAAATCAACTTGAAAACATTTGTCAAATATATAATCGACCAATTTATGAAAAAAATTGAATGGTAGCCTAAACAACTCATTGAATTCAATTGACAAGTTTGACAAAAATAAAATAAAATGAACGCTCAAAGAAAAATTTACAATTAATTTTTTCCCAAGTTGAAATCCATTAGACATTGAATGTGCAAACAACATTGTTTGAATTGCGCTAAATTCTTAGTTTTCATCAAGCTTCAAATACATGCACCCACACAATAATTTAGAAGACAATAGCCATGAAGACATGATGAATTGCACCATTGTTTCTTGTACAACCAATGATGTTACACAACTAGGTGCATAATCTAGGAGGATAGGAGGAGATGAAAATGTTGTTGCCAATTTGAGGTGGGAGCACCAAAGCAAGACCCATGTGTTTGGTGATAGTGGTGCCTCTAGTCATTTAAGATTTTAGGTTTAGCAAATCCTTAAGCTACACTATGACTATAGATCTACAATGATTTTTCATTGCTTGATTTCACCCATGGATGCATAATGAAAGATTTTGTGTATAAAGTGATTTACTTTTTGCATCCATCCATTTTGAGCGAGGCTCAAATCTTGCCCAATGTCGAATGCACATTGTTCATGCACGGGGTCCATATGTTTGCTCAAAAGTGATCCATGTGTTTGCTTGCAAAACTTTCCAACCAAAAAAGTTTGTTGATTTGGGATGGGCATGCATTCTTTGTTTCTTGACCGAATTGAACAATTCGAATGTTAATAGGTGTGCCCAAAGATGGGGCACATTTTCTCTTTTGGCCTGAAGACCATGCCAAATTAGGTGAGGAACACCTTGGGAGCTAAAGGGGTTTGAGTTGTGAAGTGTTTGGTTGTAAGGTGTTCTACCCTCGTTGGTGAGCACTTTATAATGCACAAATTTTCCTTCACGTAGCCTTTTCAAAAAACATAATGCTCATTTCTACGAGTGTTTCGTTTTTCAAAATGCTTGCCCTCTTCTTTATTTTCTTCTCATGATACTCAATAGACATCCATGGGTATCAAGCCAATCTTTTTTTATTAAAATCCACCTAGGTCTTGACACATTATAATGTATGGGGCCTCATGCTTTACATATAGTATAAGTATGTTAAAAATGTTAAAAATGGTCGAATAGGTGACTTAGAGTACAAGTTTTGTCTTTTTGGTAGAGGAGGGAACATTTAGATTGACCAAAGTTAAAAAGACGTATTGTTTATAACTTTGATTTTATGCATACTTTCCATAGATAGATCTTGGGTGTGAAAACATTGCTCAAAATTGCGGGCTATCGTCTTATGCAAGCTACAATCAAAATCAAATAAATGTCTAAACAAATAAACCTTCTTTTGAAGGAGTGGCCACCATTTGGGAGGTCAAAAGAAGCTTGAAATTTCTTCAATAAGTAAGGAGGAGCTCAAAAGAGGCTAGAAAGTTCCACACATTTTACTTAGTAAGGAGGTCAAAAAGAGTCTAGAAAGTTCAACACATTTGGTTAGTGAGGAGGTCAAAAAGAGGCTTGAAAGTTCCACACATTAGTAAGGAGGTCAAAAGGAGGAGGGCTTCATAAAGAAACAACTCCACCCAAGATCAAGGAAAACCCTCTAAATTCATGGGTTCATGTTTTTTTTGCTTCTAACACTATTATTGACAACAATTTGTCTTTTTATCATGTGCAAACTTGCCACACTCCCGAAATATTTGTCATCTATTGTGGACACAAACAAGGCAAAGACTTTGGTGGAAAAATCCGACAAATTTTGTCCGTGTTATCACCCTATAATTAATCCAAACCCATTTCAAGTATCGGGAATGACTTAGTCTTGGGTCCATGAAATGGGTCACATGTCACACATGATAGACTTCCAATTGTAGCTTTTATACACCCACACACACACACACATTCTTCATAGGAAAACCCAAATTAAAGTTGCAAAGGAATTCTTAGCTAAAATTCCATAGTTGGATTGCCAATGAAGTGTGATCTTGCTCCTTCTCTCCTTCAAAGGCTAACAATTTTCAATTATGATCTTTAAGTTCAACTTACTTGAAAATGAAACATGAATTTGGGATGAATTTTTTTTTCCTATGTAGGTAGAGTTTGCTAATAGGGATATCAAGTCGATTGGTAGACTAAAACATTTTGTCTATCACACAAATTATCAAGCCATCCCTAGGTTACTTTTTAACCACATGTAGAGGGGACCCACTTTGTTCTAAAAGTGGGTCATTATGGGGATTACATTTCCTACTTTTAGTCACAAAATCACGTGGGACAACGACAATTGTGTGTGTATTATTACCCTATATACAATGCTTTCTAGAGGGCAATTTTTTTTGGATCCATTGTCAATCTCTCAGCACTTCAATATACAGTAGTACAAGGCCAGCTTTGACACATGTCTGTTGAATAATTAATTAATTATGGTTAAAAATAGAATATTTCCAAAAAATTCTTAAAGATTCTTGAATTTCCTTCACAAAATTTTGGGTTTCAATATATATATATATATAGAAAATTTTAACATTTCTGAAAATAAAATAATTAGTGTGGAAAGCTGCCAAGGTACTATTGTATGCATTCTAGTTCTTGATATAGTTCCTTAGGTAATTTCCCCTTTGAGATCCTACCCTAGGAAAATAATAATTATATATATATAGCTTAGGCTACACTATGGGCAATGATGATGCCTGGGTTATAATGGAAGAGTCAAGAGTCCCCACCAATATATCTCAAATTTTAAAAAGATTTTGCCCTCCATTTAATAGATTAACACTTTGTTATTTGGTGGACCCTTTCAATGCTTGCAACCATGGCACCAAAACTGGGTTGGATATGCGATCCTCACTCTCACGATCTCAAGAGATGGTGGCAAGCAACAAGTTGCACAAGAAGGAAAGCACAAATTTGCCGACTGGAAATGTGGGTGCCCATTGGGACATGCGAGAGACAACAACCCACAACAAGGAAAGAATGAATTCATTCTGACTAGAGATGCTGGTGCACCGCAAGCAAGCCAGCCGTATTTAACAAGTTTTGCATTGCCCCCCTTTTTTGAGGCTCTAAAGAAGGCTGAACAAGCCAAGTATGAAATTTGGTGACTTTTTATTCCCAATTTCTCGAAGCAAGTAGGGCGATCCGTGAAGTCAGGCGATTAGGGGGGACTAGAACAACCAGTTTCGGCATAATAGTGCATGAAACATCCTTACAAAACGAAATGACTGGGACCCAAACTAGTTTTTCCACCAATTTTTGGTGGTAAACTGAGCTTTATCCAGTCTTTCATTTTCCTTGAGCGCCTCCACCACTGCTGCTACATATATTTTCACTGCTCCTACCTGTACAAATACTATCATTACTCTCGAACCTTGTGTATTAAATGCTAAGTTTGAGCATTTCATACAGAGATTTAATAAAATCCCTTCTTTCACTGGTATCCACCAGTGAAAGAAGGGATAGGGGGTGAAAGAGACGGTGACTTTCCCTATAACTCTAGTGTTTACAGAGCATTGTTTTATTAAAGGTTTCTTGGGGACATGGATTACTTACAATGGATGATGAATTTCACAATGGATGTTGGGTGATGAATTACATACACAGTGGATGTTGGATGATGAATTACATACACAATGGCTGTTTGACTAAGTCACATCAAAATATTAAAACCCTAATCTTATAGAATATGGTAGTTGATTTGCTTATTGATAACCAAGATGGGGTTGTGAAATGATTTTTAGGTGTTTACTTTTTGCTTGCATGTGATTTGCTACATTTGAGAAATGGCCAAACAAATCAAATGAAAAATTAACAACAAGAGCTTGTTAGGGGCAAACTTTGCAACTTTCTGTTTCAAGATTCCCCTAGAGATTGAGATTTCACATTTGAATTGGGATTTTCAAAGATTTCCTTGATATTTTAGCATTGGATTACTTTTTACAAATAAGGTAGAATTGCCCATTGTCGAACACACGCTTATGATCAAATACTTATGCATATCTTGCTCATTTATTGGTTTTCTCAAAGGAATTTTCAAGGTTATGGGTGCACCAAATTCTGGGCTACAATACCTCTGAGAGTTCCAGAGACAAAGGAGAACAAAGAAAAGCATGAAGAGGATGATTTGTGCAAATCACAAAATGTTTGAAAAAAAGAAGCATTAGACCTCTTTCTTTAAGACCTTATAGGTATCTTCCTCATACTTTGTTTGTTTTGAGTGATGTAAAAGGTTACGGATGCACCAACTCGAGGTTTAAAAAAATCTTTTTTGAACTCCAGAGGCAATGGAAGAATGTACAAGGATCTTAAGCTCCAAATTACAAGTTATTTTAACATGCCTTTTAAAATAGGTCCTCTAGCAATGTAATTACAAGGCTTAAAAAATTTGCACCAACTAAACCTTAATTTTTTAAGTTGGAAAATTCAACTTTGGGCAAAGCTTATTTGATAAATTGTGATGGTGTTAGGTGCATGCTACATCATGAAACAAAAAGAAAAAAGAGATTATGTCATCACATTTTGCTTTAATCCCAAGATAAAACTCAATTTGTTTTATTATTTTTAACTTAGTGAATGGCCAATGAACTAGTATTTAGATGACTACCAAATATCATGTTTCACCCTCAATGAACTAGTTGCCAATCGACTAGTTCCCCCTCTCCCAAAAACTAAACCAAAATAATCAATGCCGCTCCTTTCCCCCACAAAGAAAAAGAAATGGGCTTGTTGCCTTGACTTATTGGCTTGTTGTCATGATTTTATTTTTTCTAATGTGTTTCTTAACAATTTTGTTCTACACTAATTCCTCACTCCATGAGAGTGGGTACCCATTTAAAGAAATTATTAGTTCTAATTGGGTGCGATGTACATGGAATTGAACCCATTCTTAAATCAAACTCAACTCCAAATCTTACAAAGTTAAAAATCTAACAAAGTTGCCATATTTTGGAAGAAGGAAAAAGCTGAATTTGCCAGATTTAGACCAAAAAGTGGCAAATTGAGGCTAAACCTACATGGCACCATTTTGAAGGGAAAATCAATTGGTTCAGACCCAAAAATAAACTTTAAAAAATAAAAATAATAAAATAAATAATAATAATAATAATAATAATAAAACCCTAGATTGAAAGAGAGCTCATGATTTGGAGAAGCAAGATGCAAGTTAGGGTCCAAGGCATGGTCCCAACTCAAAGGATTCAATGTGCTTCAAATGAGTCCAAATTGGTTCCTAAGAATTTGAACCCTAAACCCCATCTAAAGTGGTCCTCAATATGCCTGTAAATTCAGACCTGTGAAGAGGAGAGTAACTTGGGTGCAATTCTAACCCAACTCCTATGATGAAACCCAACTCATAAAGGGTTGAGTCAGGATGGATGAATTGATGGATGGATGGATGGTATGTGGGACATGAAACCATATTCTTTGTTGTATGCTTGCCCTATGGCTATGTACTAACTTACTAACCATACAAATGTATTTACTAGTTTAACACTAGCCTAACACTGGAGTTAACACCATGAACCTACTATACCCAAACTAAGAAGAAATGTAAGTGAGTACTACATTGGTAGGTACAACAATAGTGAACCAGCACCCACCAGTGCACCATGAAGGATGAATGATAAAGTAGTCATGAACAGTTTTCTGTTGGGTTTCAGTCCCCTAACTAACCATGGTGATTAGCTCGGTTGCTCTTTTTTTTCTACCTACCTACTAACTAACAACCCATAAGCAGGTTGTTAGTAGGTAGGTAGTAAAAACAGCCCTTACATATGTATAAACCATCTACTTACCTAGTAATTTCCTATTTTTCTACCTACCTATAATACTTGGTTTCACCTTGGTAACCAATTATTGGTAGGTTCTCTTACAACATTTTCCCTTCCCTTGTAATTTCCTTAAATTTCAAATTTTCAAACGTATAATTTCTAAAAAATTCAGCAGTTTCAAAAAAATAAAATAAAATAATTGCTGAACCTGACAAGGTATTATCTGGAAATTAGGTCACATATCCAATAATAAAAATGGCCACCTCCCAATATTGCAAAAAAAATTGAAAAAAATATGTTGCAAATTCAAAGGATTTTTGAAAAGAAAAATCACCAAAATTTGAAATAAATATAAAAATAATTATATAAAAAAATCAACAGATTTCTAACATCGTTCAAGTAGGTAGCAAAAATATAGAAGGATGTTTAAATTTTTCTTCCTTTCATATTTTGTTAATAGTCAAATTTGGTTAAATTGGCTTATAGTTGATCGTCACCTCTACCATAACACAAAATTGAAAAAAAAGAAACCGTTGATGAGAGGCTAACTTGATCTTTCGAATACAAGAGTTGTATTAAGAACACCAAAAGAGCATCTTGCTTGTGATGTTTCTTTCACCATGGACGATGACTAAGGTTTCTCCACATAAAATGAACATTGTTTATTGTAGTACCAAATAGTTGGTACAAGAGTCGAGAATATGCATGCTTGTTTGTTTGTTTGTTTGTTTGTTGTTGGCTTTGCCTACCAAGGCAAGGATATTATTGTGTTTAGATTCATTATAGAGTATAGTAGCTTAAGGGATTTTGGCCCCAAGGTACTAGCTCTATTTTTATATAAGGATTTTTGAAAGATGATATTTGGGCTTGTGTTGAAACTCGAGATAGAGAGTTATAATATCTTGAAGGATTTTGGTTTCTTTTAGAGGATTTTTTGAAGATTATATTTTTGCATGGTGAAATATTTGAGTTTTCGTAACTCTTCTTTTGTCTTAAGATAAGACGTTCTAATGTAAAGGACAAGGCGACAATGTGATGCACCCTCTTGTTTACCAAGTTTTTGAGAGTTCATCCTCTTTTTGTCAACACCTTAGTTGTAGCTACGGATTACCATATCCATATCCCCTTCTTCTCCCATGCTCCAAATGGTGCCAATTGTATGTATGTTGGTTTTTCAATTTTCCCCCATTGAGTTTGAGTACTTAGTTGTGTGCTTCTTCAATTTTGCAAACCCTAGGCTACTACTACCACCTATCCTTTTGCATGTTTGTTTCTTGTTGTTTGTCTTCCTCTTGTTTTTTACACTTTGAAAGGAATCAAATTTGAGATGCATAACATTGCGAGGACAAAGTTCAAACCATGCCAATTTTCTAAGCATTTTTTGAGGGGCTTTTTGAAGACTTTTGGGTAATGAATGATGAACTTTATTCTGTTTCTCGTCTTTTTGAGTGAGAAAGAACCTACTAAGGCATCAAACATATTTTCTTTTAGGCAGATATTTTGTCTCAAACATGGCCTTTGCGTGCCAAAAGGAAAAAGAAAAAAAAAGAAAAAAGTGTGTGTTCTACTTTTTCCCAAACAAAGTAAGGCCAATTTGCCTCTATGATTTATCTAAGATTTATTTATTTGTAAGTTTAATTCAATTCAATTTTTTTTATAAAAAGTTTACATGAAACTTAAAGCATGAGGCCTCATCCTCAACCTACACCAAAAAAACCTACCCATCAGAATATTCTAGAAAAGCCAAGATTTAAAGATCCATGGTGGATGAAGGTGCTCATCCGATCTAGTCCCTCAAGAGCCTTTTGGGTTCATTGTGTTCTCAATGGTCATTCTCCATTACATGGCTAAGGTGAACCTTCTAAGAAGATTTAGGCCTCTTTAGAAGCTATATTTAACCCTAGAAATGTTATACCATAATCTGGGGTCAACACACGTTTGTTGAATTTTTATTTATTATTTATTTTTGAAGAATCCTTGTTGAAAAATAATTTCTTAATTTAAAAATAATTTCCTTAACAACAATTTTTTATTTTTTTTGGGGAAAATTAATCTTCAACAAATTTCAACATTTTCACAAATAATATAATTAGCGTCAAAGTTGCCAACGTACTACATAGAGGATGCGATGTGGATGCAAAAGTTGGAGACCCTCATTTATAATGTTTACAAGCAACCCTAAATATTTTGGGGTCTTTTAGATTTTACCCTTGTTAAACCCAATTTTTTTCATTTTGTTACTACCAATATATGTTGGTCTAATATACATATTTACACTTGGTATCAACAATGGTATCAAAAGGTGAAACCGGACTAGTCCTAGGTGAGGTTGATCTTAGTATAGCCCCCGCCTAGTATTAGGGTTTGAAAATATTAGGGAGAGACCAAACTCGTCTATTAGGGTTTAGAGGAACTTCATGTTCAACCCATCTTTACTCCTCTAGCATCAACTTTTGTAATGGTGAATAAAAACATGGGGGTTGTGAGATTATGTTTACTAAGCATGGAGTAGGCTAACACCACTCCCCCATTTTTCAGCATGATTTGAATGTAGATTGGAATTGTTTTGAAATCAAAAAAAGCTTTTGATTAGGGCTTAAGAATCCATGAGAGACTCCATAGGTTACCATTAAACCCATATCTATGGTTATTACCTAATGACTTGACTTCACGATATTTAATGTGTAAAAATTCTAAAGCAACAACAAATTTCAACACAAATGAAAGAGCTAATAAAATATGTTATTTATACCAATATTCATTATATATATATATATATATATATATATATATATATATATATATATATATATATATATTTTATATATATATATATATATATTTTTTTAATAATATTTATATATATATATATATATATATATATATATATATATATATATATATATATATATTGTATATAAATATATATAAAGGTTGGTACTAAACTTCATATATATATGTATATATTGATACCATTTTATACCCAACTCTTAATGTGTGGGTTATTTATGTCAGTTGGTTTTTTGCTTCCACACACTTTCACTTTAGTCTTTTCTCTTGTGCACATTATCATGAACATGCACGAGTCAAGTGCGCCTCTCTTGCACATTATCATGAACATGCACGAGTCAAGTGCGTCTCTCTTGCACATTATCATGAACATGCGCGAGTCAAGGCGCCTTCTCTTGCACCCTTATCATGAACATGTGCGAATCAAGTGCGTTCTCTCACACACACTAGTATCATGAACATGATGATGTGTGTGAGTCAAGTGCACGATTCGTTTGTGGGAAGCACTTTGTCGGAGCATGTGTGTCTTTCTTTTTATCTTTCTAGTTCTGTTTGACGAATGAAAATGGATGAGGATGGATGAGGATGGATGGGAGGACGGATGAGGATGGATGGAAGGATGGATGAGGATGGATGGAAGGATAGACACGGAGAGAATATATCAGTACTGACGGGTCAAGTAGGTTGTGTGTGTATCTGCAACTTTGGAAGGTGGCCATGTGATTTAAGACCAGCTGTTGAGAAGTTACAAGTCAGCCTTTGTGTCCGACAAGTAATAAGTCGGCCCGTTTACAATTAGTTGCGTACTAACCACAACTTGCAATGCCAAATAATCGGCTCTACCTAGCCCACTCACCCCTATCCCCACCCCAAAAAAAAAAAAAAAAA